>ERZ1029858.13-NODE-13-length-198189-cov-118.193677_pt1 | contig 198189 bp, 195 predicted proteins | sample MGYA00519237_ERZ1029858 | MGnify/ENA primary metagenome ERZ1029858 (study PRJEB33666, sample SAMEA4610919) | skin metagenome | biome: Human-associated habitat; feature: Malodor aspect; material: skin | place: Philippines | collected 2015-08 ...
CGAGCGTGGTCGCGAGGTGATGCTGGATATCGCGCACTGTCATCCCGCCGGCGTATAGCGAGACGATCATGTCGTCGAGTTCTGTGAGACGGCGTGCGCCCTTAGGCACCATCTTTGGCGCAAAGGTGCCGGCACGATCCCTGGGCACGGTCACTTCCACCGCGCCGTAGCCGGAGTTGGCGGTTTTGGTGTACGACCCGTTGCGGTGATTGCTGCTCTGTGTGGTTTCCACCTGGGCTTTCGTCTTGCGGTCGGAGTGGCTATAGCCCAAGTGCGCATCCATCTCCGCCTGCAGACCAGCGTTGATTGATGCCTGCAGCAGGCCTTTGACCAGGTCGCTTGCATCATCAGCGGAAGCCGACAGCTCGCTGATCAAGCTGGCGAGCTCAGGATTTTCCATCAGCTTCTCGCTGATCTCGTTGACCCTCGCCGGGTCATGGTTTTTCTTCGGTGACACCGTAGTCATTATCGGTGAAACTCCTCCTAGATCAGAGCCTCACACACAAACTTCCTGACACCCTCCTGCAAGCCCCAATACACCCCTCCTTAAGCTTGCTCGTTCGTTGATTAACACACTATGCCATCCGCAATCAAGCGTTGAATCGTGTATTCGAACGCCAAGTGAAACAGCATCGCTAGGCGCAACGTCCATCATCGGACCACTCGGGTCTAACGCGAATACAATACCGCGACCCGAGTCTCCGCAATGCTTCCACTGATAATCGGAAGAACCATCCTGGGTCGCTGACAAAACGGAGGTGTGCTCCATCAGACGTCTCAGATTTTGGCCAGTTTAGTAATGCTTGTAAATTTGCCGATTCAGGATTTTCGCCGGCCATTTCATCGAGAGCGAAATCGAGGAGGGACGAGCCTACTTCAGCTTCAGTTTGGTCAGTCATCTCCGAGATTGAAGAGAGCCAAAGTTCTTGCGATCGCCCAATACTGAAGAAAGCTTCTTCACTTGGATAATGCCAGTACACCCGGACTCTCCCCCGAAATTCCGCAGCAAGAGAAGATGCTCCCTCACCAGCCGCCAGTTTCCAGCGACTGACATGGAACGATTCGGTGCCGCACTGCATAACGGCCACCGAGGAGCTGCGAGATGATTACCTCGATGCAATTATCGTCATAGTCGGATAACACGAATGGCTGGTCAAGTTCGTAAAACCAAGTTTCACGGCTACCCGTTATCTCTGAGCCGCGAGCCATTGCGTATTCATCCTTCAGAGTCTTCGCAGTGAAGTAATATCGACCGCCATCCACGCCATCGCTTCTCGGGTTAATTTGACCGAAGCCTTCCAGGGTTATCCATCCGGTGCCTTCTGCGGTAATCCACTTACTCTCCACGCTGAACCTCCCTGTGACAGTCTCCTACCTAAAGGCCAGTTCTACACGTTGAACTTGAACTCGACCACGTCGCCGTCGACCATGACGTAGTCCTTGCCCTCCTGGCGCACCTTGCCGTGGGCGCGGGCCTCGGCCATGGAGCCGAGCTCGTTGAGGTCGTCGAACGCGACGATCTCGGCCTTGATAAAGCCCTTTTCAAAGTCGGAGTGGATCACGCCGGCGGCCTTCGGGGCGGTGTCGCCCTTGCGGATCGTCCAGGCGCGGGCCTCCTTCGGCCCCGCGGTGAGGTAGGTCTGCAGGCCGAGGGTGTCGAAGCCGGCCTTGGCCAGGGTCTGCAGGCCCGGTTCGTCCTGCCCGACGGCGGCGAGCAGTTCGGCGGCGTCCTCGTCGTCAAGCTCGAGCAGCTCGGTCTCGGTCTGCGCATCCAGGAACACAGCCTCCGCTGGTGCGACAAGCTCGCGCAGCTCCTGCTTTTTCGCGTCGTCGGTGAGCACGTCTTCGTCGGAGTTGAACACGTAGAGGAACGGCTTTGCTGTCATCAGGTGCAAATGGTGCAGCAGCGCGATGTCCACGTCCCCGCTCTTCGCGGCGGCGAACAGGGTGCGGCCGTCCTCGAGGATGGCCTGCGCCTTCTTGGCCTCCTCGGCCTGGGCGGCGATGTCTTTGTCCTTGCGACCGTCCTTTTCCAGGCGCGGCAGGGCCTTCTCAATTGTCTGCAGGTCGGCGAGGATCAGCTCGGTGTTGATCACGTCGATATCGGCAGACGGGTCGACTTTGCCGTCGACGTGGATGACGTTGTCGTCGGAAAATGCCCGCACAACCTGGCAGATGGCGTCGGCCTCGCGGATGTTGGCCAGAAACGCGTTGCCCATACCTTCGCCCTCGGAGGCGCCCTTGACAATGCCGGCGATGTCCACGAAGGACACAGTCGCCGGCAGCACGCGCTCCGAGTCGAAGATCTCTGCCAGGCGGTCCAGGCGCGGATCCGGCAGCTCCACCAGCCCGACGTTCGGCTCGATGGTGGCGAACGGGTAGTTCGCGGCCAACACCTCGTTGCGCGTCAGGGCGTTAAACAGGGTGGACTTGCCAACGTTGGGCAAACCGACAATTCCAAGAGTAAGGCTCACGGCGAAACATCCTAGCGGACACGTTCGGCTGGCTCGGAGCTGGCCGTGAGGTGGCCGTCGCAAAGCAATGTGCGATGGTGCACAATGGTGCGCGTGAACGAACCGATCCAGGCAACCGACGCGCGCGAGGACCGCGTCGACCGCAACGTCGTTTTCAATGACTGGCTGGCATCCTCAGCGAAGTTTGCGCTGCGCATCTTGGTCATCGCTGTGTTCTTGTACGCGGTCGGCCAGCTCATCGGCATGTTCTGGGCGGGCGTGCTGCCGGTCGTGCTCGCGCTCATCGTGTGCACGGTGCTCGCGCCGGTCGCGGCTGCTTTACGACGCCGAAGGGTCCCCGCTGGCCTCGCCGCCCTGCTGACCATGCTGTTGTTCTTCGGAGTGCTGGCGGCGCTGGGCATGATCATCGCCCCGGACATCGTGGGCCAGTCGCGTCTGCTGTACATCCAGGCACTCGAGGGCTTGCAGCGCCTGCAGCTATGGGCGCAGGGCCCGCCGCTGAACCTGGACCCGGAAAGCCTGAACGAAGGCGTCGACGAAATCACGAACTGGGTGCAAAACCAGGCGGGCGCCATCGCCGGCGGCGTGTTCTCCGGCATCAACACCGCAGCGGGCTTGTCTGTGACCCTCATGGTGCTGTTCGTGCTGACCTTCTTCTTCCTCAAAGACGGGCACCGCTTCCTGCCGTGGCTGCGTACCGCGACCGGGGGGCGCACCGGCCTCTACCTCACCGAGCTGCTCACCCGTGCCTGGAACACGCTGTCCGGCTTCATCCGCGCGCAGGCCGTGTGCTCGCTTGTAGACGCCATCGTGATCGGCACCGGCATCGCCATCGTGGGCGTGCCGATGGCGTTCACCCTGGCGCTGATTACCTTTGTGGCGGGCTTCATCCCCATCGTCGGCGCGGTGGTCGCAGGCGCCCTGGCCGTGCTGATCGCCCTGGTTACCCTCGGGTTCACCAAGGCGCTGATCGTGCTGGGCATCGTGTTGGCGACGCAGCAGCTCGAGGGCAACGTGCTCTCCCCCCTGCTGCAGTCGCGCGCCATGAACCTCCACCCCGTGATCGTGCTCGTCTCCGTCACCGTCGGCGGCGCGCTGTTCGGTCTTATGGGCGCTTTCCTCGCCGTGCCGGTGGCCGCCACGATCGCCGTGGTGTACCGCTACACGCTGGAAGTCCTGCGCATCAACGCCGGAGAGATCGGCGCCGCGGAGATCGACTTTGCCACCCACGAGGGCCGGGTGATCGCCGAGATCGTGGAGGCGGAGTCTGTGCACAAGCGCCAAGAGTGGCGTGGCGAGCGCGAGTGGGTCAACGCCCCCGCTCCCGAGGACGAGCCGGTTGAAGGGCAATCCGAGCGCTTCGGCACCACCAGCCTGAAAAAGCTGCGGGCGACCACCGAGCGAATCGGGCGCCTGCGCGGCAAGCCGGCTAGCGCTGCCGCAAGCCGAGGCGAGCACCCCACCGTCAGCAGTGCAGGCGAACATACGGTCGAACCCGAACGCTAGCTCGTCGGGGCGGTGTGGTTGACTGCCAGCCATGTCCACCGACACCGTCCTCCTCATCCTCGCCACCGGCCTGCTCGCCGGCTTCATCGCCGGAGTCTTTGTCGGCGCCGCGTGGCTGCGGCGCACCACCCCGCAGCCCGCGCCCCCGCAGGATTTGCGCCCGGTTGCCCGCGCGCTGAAAGACATGCGCGAGCAGTTGGACGCGATGGACAAGCAGCAGGCCGTGTCGGCGTCGTCGCTGGCAGGGCAAGTGCAGGCAATTGGCCGTACATCGGCGCGCCTCGGCGACCGCACAGATCAGCTCATCACCGCACTGCGCTCCCCCCAGACCCGCGGTCGCTGGGGTGAGATGCAGCTTGAACGCGTGGTGGAGCTCGGCGGCATGCTCGAACACGTCGACTTTGACACCCAGGCGCACATGCGTATGGACGGCGCAAGCGTCCGCCCCGACATGATCATCCGCCTCACTGAAGGCAGAAACATCGTTGTCGACGCGAAGGTGCCCTTCCAGTCGTACCTCGACGCGATCGGCACCGAAGACCCGGAGGAGCGCCAGGCGTTCATGCGCCGCCACGCCCACCTCGTGCGCGCGCACGTGGACACACTCTCGGCGAAGGCGTACATCGACGCCTTTCAACCCACGCCTGAGTTCGTGGTGCTCTTCGTCCCCGCGGATCCGTTCTTGGACGCCGCGCTGGCCATCGATCCGGAGCTGCTGGATTACGCATTTGCCCGCGACGTGGTCGTGGCGACCCCCACCACGCTATTCGCGCTGCTGCGCACCGTCGCGCTGGGGTGGCGGCAGGAATCCCTCTCAGAGGCGGCGAAGGAGATCCAGCGGCTGGGCGGCCAGCTACATCAGCGCCTGTCCACCATGGCGGAGCACTACAACCGCGTCGGGGCTTCCCTTGACAAAGCTGTGGAGGCGTATAACGCCACCCTGGCATCCATGGATTCTCGGGTGATGGTCACAGCCCGCAGGCTCGAAGAGGCGCAGGTGCCGTCCCGGAGGGGCACTGCACCGGCGCTGAAACCGGTCTCCACGCGTGCCCGCCACGCTGCCGAGGAGACCGGCGGGTAAACTCTCCTCACGTGTCGCATGTCTCGAGCCGGAACTCAACCTCCCCCTCCGCAACCTTTGTCGGGTTGCCCACGGGGTCTGGCATCGGCATCATTTTCGCCGCACTGTTCACCGGCGCGCTGTTGTCGCTGTCCACGGCGGCGGTTGGCTGGCCGTTTCTCGCCCTCTACGCCGTCGCCGTCATTGTCGTGACCACCCTGGTCAACCCGAAGGGACTGTTTCTCACGGTCGCCAGCGCCCCGGTCATGTTTGTCGGTGCCGTCATTCTCGCTGGCTGGGTGATGGCGCGAAGCGAGATCGCCGCCGGCGGCGCATCCGGCAAGGCGGCGCTGCTGCTGGTGTTTTACCCGGTGACCGAACTGTTTCCGGTGCTGTTCACCGTGACGCTCGGCTCCGTTATCATTGCGGTCGTGCGCATCCAGTTGATCAAGCGCCACAACGCGCAGCTGCAGCGCCGCGAAACTGCGGAGCGGGCGAGGCTCAACCAGAGCAACCGCCGCACCAACACCGCCGGCAGGCGGGCACGGGAGCGCGCGAAGGCGGTGCCCGTGCAGGAGCTGCTGCGCCGCGCCGATTCTGAGCGCGGCGCGAAAAAGTCCCCGCGCTCCGGCTCCACCAAAGTCACGGACCGGCTCGGCGAGGACCTGTATAAGGGCTAGTTAACCCTGGGCTACCGCCGGGTTGTCCCGGCGCGGCAGGCGCAGGTCGCGCGGGAGGGCGAAGGTGATGGTCTCCACGGTGGTGGTCACTTCCTCCACCTCGGTGTAGCCGCGCCGGGACAGCTCCTCCACTAGCTCCTTGACCAGAATCTCGGGCACAGACGCGCCGGACGTCACGCCCACGGTGTCCACGCCGTCAAACCACTCGTCCTTGATCTGGCTGGCGTAGTCCACCAGGTAGGACGCCTGCGCGCCGGCCTCGAGGGCGACTTCCACCAGGCGGCGGGAGTTCGACGAGTTCTGGGAGCCGACCACCACCACTAGCTCGCACCGCGGCGCGATTTCCTTCACCGCGGCCTGGCGGTTCTGGGTGGCGTAGCAGATGTCATCGCTCGGCGGATTCTCCAGATTCGGGTAGCGCTCATGGAGCTTGTCCACGATCACCATGGTTTCGTCCACAGAAAGGGTCGTCTGAGACAGCCAGACCAGCTTCTGGTCGTCCGGGAAGTCCGGCAGGCGGTCGACCCCGTCCACGCCGTCCACGAGGTGCGTGTTCTCAGGCGCTTCACCCGCGGTACCTTCGACCTCTTCGTGGCCCTCGTGCCCCACAAGGAGAATGTGGTACCCGTCGCGCGCGAAACGCTTCGCCTCGTTGTGCACCTTCGTCACCAGCGGGCACGACGCGTCCAGGGTGAGCAGGTTGCGCTGGGCGGCGGACTCGCGCACGGCCGGCGAAACACCGTGTGCAGAAAACACCAGGTGGGCACCCTCCGGGACCTGGTCGGTCTCGTCGACGAAGATGACGCCGCGCTCCTGCAGCGTTTCCACGACGTATTTGTTGTGCACGATCTCCTTGCGTACGTATACGGGAGCACCGTACTTCTCCAGGGCCTTCTCCACAGTCTCCACCGCCCGGTCAACGCCGGCGCAGTAGCCGCGGGGGGATGCGAGGAGGACTTTCTTACCCTGATTTTCCATGGAACCAACCCTAACTAATCAACGTCAAAAACAATAGGCGGGCGATGTCGGCCCGCCAGGTAACGTTGCACACGCAAGTCGGGTCGAAGAAAGGAGCACACAGTGGCGGAACCCACGGATGCGCAAAGCGCGCCCGCCAAGAGCTCTCCGGATGCGCCGTGGTCGGTGTCCAAGCTGAACACCTCGGTGAAGGGCTGGATCGAACGGCTGGGGTGGTTGTGGATCGAGGGGCAGCTCACCCAGGTCAACACCAAGCCCACATGGCGGTTTTCCTACCTCACCCTGCGGGACACTCAGGAGCAGGCCAGCGTCCAGCTCACCGCGGAGACGTCCCTGCTCACCGGGATGCAGGTGCCGCTGAGCGACGGCGACCGCGTCGTCGTCTTCGGCAAGCCCTCCTTCTATCCGGGGCGCGGCACCTTCTCTATGCGCGTAACCGAGATCAGGCACGTCGGCGCCGGCGAGCTTTTGGCCCGCATCGAGGCGCTACGCAAGCAGCTCGCCGCTGAGGGGCTGTTCGACCCCGCCCGCAAGAAGCCGTTGCCGTACCTACCCACCAAGGTCGGGCTGATCACCGGCCGCGGTTCCGCCGCCGAGCGCGACGTGGTCACCGTGGCGCAGGGCCGCTGGCCGGAGGTGCGGTTCGAGATCATCAACACCCCGGTCCAAGGCCCGACCACCGTTCCCGCGGTGATCGAGGCGCTGGGGGTGCTCGACGCGGACCCGGACGTGGACGTGATCATCATCGCCCGCGGCGGCGGCTCGGTGGAAGATCTCCTCCCCTTCTCCGAAGAAGCCCTACAGCGTGCCGTGGCGGATGCGCGCACCCCTGTCATCTCCGCCATCGGCCACGAACCAGACAACCCAGTCCTGGACAACGTCGCCGACGTCCGCGCCGCCACCCCGACCGATGCGGCCAAGCGCGCCGTGCCAGACGTCGCGCAGGAGCGGCTGCTCATCGGCGAGGCGCGCGCCCGCATGGTCGCCGCGCTGCGCGGATGGGTCCGCCGGGAGCGAGACGCTTTGGCGTCGGTGCGCTCGCGCCCCTCGCTCGCGGACCCGATGATGGCCATCACCCGCCGCCGCGAGGACATCGAGCGCTCCACCGCCTTGATCCGCCGCGACGTTTCCCACATGTTGCAGCGCGAGATCCAGCATGTGCGCGGGCTGCGCGCGCAAGTCTCCGCGCTTGGGCCATCGGCGACACTGGCCCGCGGCTACGCCGTGGTGCAGGTGCAACCGCGCGACGGCTCCGAACCCGACGTGGTCACCTCCATCTCCCAAGCCCCACCCGGATCGCAGTTGCGCATCCGCGTCGGCGACGGCTCCATCACCGCCGCCTCCATGTCCACCACGCAAGCAGATTAAGGAAGAACGATGAGCGAAAACACCTTCGGCTCCGGCCAGGCCAACGAGAATGCCTTGCCCGATCCGTCCACGCTGACCTACGAGCAGGCGCGCGATGAGCTGGTCGAAACCGTCAAGATCCTGGAGCTCGGGCAAATGAGCCTGGACGAGTCACTGAAGTACTGGGAGCGCGGCGAGGCGCTGGCGAAGCGGTGCGAAGTGCTTCTCGACGGAGCTTCGCGCCGCGTCGAAGACGCCATCAGCTCCCGCCAAGGCGGGGGCGCTACGTCGCCGGAGCCGCAATCGGAGCAGTAGCCAGCGCGGCGGAGATCAGTTCCTCGAACTCGCGGTCCTCGCCAGCGCCGGTGAGCACGAACCGGGCGTCGCCTGCGTCCACCACCCACAGGTCGCGAACGTCCTTCTCATCGGATGAGTAGACATCGACGCGGTGTCCGTCGATCTCCACGGTGCGCTGCAGCGTGCGAGGCTTCGAATCCGCACCTTCTGCTGCCGCGTTCGCGGCAGCGCCAGTCTGGGTGAGCTGGATGAACCCGCGCTCCGGCGTGACCCAGCCGACCGTTGGCGCCGGCTGACCGCTGAGCATGGAGCGGCGGGCCGAGTTGGTGATCCACCCCTCCGGCATCTCCGGGAAGCGCACCGGGAAGTCCACGGCCCGCGACTCTAAGTCGAGGAAGGTCTTGGCGTCGACCTCCTGCACCGGGCCCTGCTCGGGCGCGCCAGGGTTGAAAGAGCACAGCCCCGTGGCGCCGACAGCGACGACCATCAGCACGACGATGAGGACGGCGTTGATGGCAATGTCTCGCCCGTCCTGGAAAATGCGGGGTTTCTTGTTGTTAGCCACGCGCTTCAGTATGGCATGCACCCCCTGCTCCCCCTTAAAGGTGGGAAGATCGGGCACTTTCACTCTCTGTAATGCCACAATAGAGGGGTCTTTTTGTGATTCGTTGAAGAAGGGCCACCCCATGACCGAACAGTCTGATCTTTTCCCCGACCGCAATCTCGCTATGGAGCTGGTACGCGTCACCGAGGCCGCCGCGCTCGCTTCCGGCCGCTGGGTGGGCCGCGGCCAGAAGAACGAAGGCGACGGCGCCGCGGTGAACGCGATGCGCAAGATGATCAACTCCGTAGAGATGGACGGCGTGATCGTCATCGGCGAGGGCGAAAAGGACGAGGCTCCGATGCTGTTCAACGGCGAGCAGGTGGGCACCGGCCGCGGCGCCGCCGTGGACCTGGCGGTGGACCCCGTCGACGGCACCCGCCTGATGGCGGAAGGCCGCCCGAACGCGATCTCCGTCATCGCCGCGGCAGACCGCGGGTCCATGTTCAACCCGCAGGACGCGTTCTATATGAACAAGATCGCCGTGGGCCCTGAGGCCGCCGGCGTCATCGACATCACCGCCCCGGTCGCCGCCAACATCCAGGCTGTGGCGAAGGCGAAGGGCATCCGCACCTCGGACGTCACTGTCGTGGTGCTGGACCGCCCGCGCCACAACCAGCTTGTGGACGACATCCGCGCCGCCGGCGCCAAAGTCCGCTTCATCATGGACGGCGACGTCGCCGGCGCCATCGCCGCTGCACAGGACACCAACTCCATCGACATTGCGATGGGTATCGGCGGCACCCCGGAGGGCGTCGTCACGGCGTGCGCTCTGAAGTGCCTGGGCGGCGACATCCAGGGCATGCTCGCCCCGCAGTCCGACGAGGAGCGCGAGAAGGTGCTCGCCGCGGGCCACGACCTGGACCGCGTGCTGGGCATCAACGACTTGGTCACCTCGGACAACTGCTACTTCGCCGCCACCGGCGTGACCAACGGCGACATGCTGCGCGGCGTGACCTACCGCAAGTCCGGCGCGACCACCCGCTCGCTGGTCATGCGCTCCAAGTCCGGCACCGTGCGCTTCGTGGAGTCCCAGCACCAGTTGTCCAAGCTGCAGGACTACTCCGTGGTGGACTACTCCGACCCGAAGAACTAGCATTACCCCCGGCCAGCGCGCCGGGGGTTTTACGTTGTCAGCTCGGCGACGACAATGACACCGACAATGAGGTTATTGCACAGGTGGGCGATGACGCTTGCCCACAACGAGCGGTGTCGGCGCGCCACCAAGGCAAACGCGATGCCGCCGGAAAATGCGTGGACAATTTGCATGGGCTCCAGGTGGGGGACGGCGAACACCGTGGCGGAGAGCACCACGCTGGCAGCTGCCGGCATGACGGTGTCGAAGTAGCCCATCACGATGCGGCGAAAGATCAGTTCCTCCAAGACCGGGGCGAGCACCGCGCCGACCACGAACACCTTGAGCAGGAACGCTGCCCCCAGCTCGATGTTGGCACCCAATCCGCCGTTCTCGAGGGGCTCGAGATCGGCGAGACGTGAGACGATCTGCGTCACCGTCGGCACCGCAACGAAGATGAGCGGTATCTCCCACAACAGGTGCCAAGCGTCTCTTCCTAGCGGCCGCAACCCGGTTCCCAGCCCCCGCCTGCGCAGGTACCAAACCAGAAACGCAATCGCGCCGAGATGCATCGCAAGAAGCACCGCCGTCTCTGCCGCCTTCTGCGCTCCACTGCTGAGCTCAAGGGCACCGACTAGCCGCCCTCCCGCCCAGCTGAGCCCGAAGAGGCCCGCCATCACGCCGATGGCGACGACGAGATCGATCCACCGGAATCGCGCGTGCGCAGTGTCCCCCACCGCAGTGTCCCCCGCCGTCGAGCCCCTCAAACCGGGGGCGCTGTTGGTGTGACCTTCGGTCATATCATCTCCTCAACATGTCCGGTTCATGCATAATCGGGCGGTGAAAAGGCACGCGCGTACCCTACCGTGCGTGGCGTGCACGCGACCAGAAATAAAGGACAATCATGGCTGATCAGGAATACCGCATCGAACATGACACGATGGGCGAGGTCAAGGTGCCCGTCGACGCTCTCTGGCGCGCCCAGACGCAGCGTGCCGTGGAGAACTTCCCCATCTCCGGCCGCGGCCTGGAGGCCCAGCAGATCCGCGCCCTCGGGCTGCTCAAGGCCGCCTGCGCGCAGGTGAACAAGGACCTGGGCAACCTGGACGCAGACAAGGCGGACGCGATTATCGCCGCCGCGGAGGAGATCGCCGACGGCCAGCACGACGACCAATTCCCCATCGACGTGTTCCAGACCGGCTCCGGCACCTCCTCCAACATGAACACCAACGAGGTCATCGCCTCCATCGCGAAGGCCAACGGCGTTGAGGTCCACCCGAACGACCACGTGAACATGGGCCAGTCCTCCAACGACACCTTCCCCACCGCGACCCACGTCGCCGCCACCGAGGCCGCCGCGAACGACCTCATCCCGGCGCTGAAGGTGCTCCAAGAGTCGCTGGAAAAGAAGGCCAAGGAGTGGCATGAGGTGGTCAAGTCCGGCCGCACCCACCTCATGGACGCCACCCCGGTCACCCTGGGCCAGGAGTTCTCGGGCTACGCACGCCAGATTGAGTTGGGCGTCCAGCGCGTCGAGGGCACCCTGAACCGTTTGGGCGAGCTCGCTATCGGCGGCACCGCTGTGGGCACCGGCATCAACACCCCGGCCGAGTTCGGCGGCAAGGTCACCGAAGAGCTGAAGAAGCTCACCGGCGTCGAGCAGCTCTCCGAGGCCAAGAACCACTTCGAGGCACAGGCTAACCGGGACGGGCTGGTCGAGTTCTCGGGCGCAATGCGCTCCGTCGCAGTGTCCCTGTACAAAATCGCCAACGACATCCGCTTGATGGGCTCCGGCCCGCTGGCGGGCTTCGCCGAGATCCACCTGCCGGACCTTCAGCCGGGCTCCTCCATCATGCCGGGCAAGGTCAACCCGGTGCTGTGCGAGACTGCCACGCAGGTCTCCGCGCAGGTCATCGGCAATGATGCGGCAGTGGCTTTCGGTGGCACGCAGGGCCAGTTCGAGCTCAACGTGTTCATTCCGATGATGGCCCGCAACGTGCTCGAGTCCTCCCGTCTGCTGGCCAACACTGCTCGCCAGTTCGCGACCAAGCTGGTGGATGGTATCGAGCCGAACGAGGAGCGCATGCGCACGCTGGCGGAGTCCTCCCCGTCCATCGTGACGCCGCTGAACTCCGCGATCGGCTACGAAAACGCCGCGAAGATTGCCAAGCACGCGGTCAAGGAGGGCATCACCATCCGCCAGGCCACGATCGATCTGGGTTTTGTGGACGGCGAGAAGCTCACCGAGGAGGAGCTGGACAAGCGCCTCGACGTGCTCTCCATGGCTAACACGGATCGCAACTAACTAGAATCTGCCCCCGGCACATCAACACGAGCTGGGGGCTTTTCCATGCCTGATTCCTTTTCCGAGCTGCGCACCGCCGGCGGCCCCAACAAACCGTGGGTAGTCGGCGGCGTGCTCGCACTGATTGTCGCCATGATTGGCGTCGCGCTCGCGGCAGCCTACTGGTACGCAAACCCGCGCCCTGAGCCGTCCGATGCGGTCCCCGCGACGGTCACGGTCACGGCGCAGCCGCAATTGCCTATCGACGATCCTTCGGCCCCAACCGGCACCTACACCGGCACCCTGAACAGCCTCGAGGACGACGCGAAGGTGAAGGCTTGGCCGGCGGTGGTCACGTTCGGCGGCGGCACCGCTTCGGTGACGTATCCCCTCACCGGCTGCACGGCGTTAATCGGCGAGGGCGGGCAGTCCATACCGCTGACAAAGGGGTGCAATGAGGGTCAGGGCCGTTGGGACGTCGAGAAGCTTGAGCCCGGAATTGTGCGCCTAACGTATATAGAGAACGACAAACCGCTGGTAGAGGGCGATCTTTCCGCAGGCTTGCCTTAACGTGCACTGGGTGTAATATTGCACGCCGTGCAAAATGAAGGGATCCGGGAGCAGAAGCGCCGCGAGACACGGCTGCGCATCCGCAACGAGGCTGCCCGGCTCGTAGATGAGCACGGGTACGACAAGGTCACCGTCGACGACATTTGCCGCCGCGCCGGCATCTCGCGGCGCACCTTCTTCAACTACGTGGACTCTAAAGATGAAGCGATCTTGGGGTCGTTCCCGTTCTCCTTCAGTGATGCATCGCTGCGCACCATCCGCGAGACCCAGAGCGACAACGTCCTCGAGCTGGTGATCCGGTCCGTCGAGGTCGTGCCCGGCAGCTTCGAAGGCCCCGCTGCGGCGTGCCGGAAGCAGCTCATCGAGAACAACCCCGGGCTCATGCAGGCAGAAGCAACCCGACGGCGCGGCTTCCTCACCCAGATAGGACGTGCCGTGTACTCGCACTTCGAACACTTCCCTGAAGATCGCAGACTCAGCGGTTCAATCGAGGAGGAGACACACTTCATCGTCGTGCTGTTCCAAGGGGCCGTGACCCAGTATCTGTGGCACCCGCCCGACGGCGGCGATCCCATCGCGCAACTCATCGCTAACGCCCAAGATCTTTCCAACTACGCAAAGGACATGCCATGGTAGAAACCCGCGAGATTGACTCGCCGAAGTCTCAGACCGGTGCCCCCAACGTCGGCATCGTGTTCTCCGCCCTGCTGCTCACCATGCTGATGAGCTCGCTCGGACAGATGATTTTCGCCACCGCGCTTCCCACGATCGTCGGCGAGCTCGGCGGCGTAAACCACATGAGCTGGGTGATCTCTGCCTTCCTCGTCACCATGACAATCGCTATGCCAGTAAACGGCAAACTCGGCGACATCTTGGGGCGCAAGTGGCTCTACATCACCGGCATCGGGCTGTTCGTGCTCGGCTCCACCATCGGCGGCTTCGCCAACACCATGGAACTGCTGATCATCGGCCGCGCCGTCCAGGGCCTCGGTGCCGGCGGCATGATGGTGAACTCCCAGTCCATCATCGCCGAGGTGGTCCCCGCCCGCGAGCGAGGCAAATACATGGGCGTTATGGGGGCCGTATTCGGTATCTCCTCCGTGCTCGGCCCGGTCCTCGGAGGCTGGTTCACTGACGGGCCCGGGTGGCGCTGGGCGCTGTGGATGAATATCCCGCTTGGCCTGCTAGCCATGACGGTATGCGCCGGGGTGCTGAAGCTGCGTCGCGGCTCCGCCAAGGGCATGCACTTCGACTACGTGGGCACGACCCTGATGGTGGTGGCAACGACCTCCTTGATCCTCACCACCACATGGGGCGGCACCCAGTACGACTGGAGCTCCCCCACCATCATCACCACCTGCGCCATCGCGCTCATCGCTGCACTGCTGTTCGTTGTTGTGGAGCGCCGTGCGGCCAACCCACTTATCCCGATGGACCTGTTCCACAACCGCAACATGGTGCTGACCACTCTCGCGGGCACCGTGCTTGGGCTGGCGATGACCAGTGGCTTGGCGTACCTCCCCACCTACCTGCAGATGGTCCACCAGCTCACCCCGACTGAGGCCGGGCTGATGATGCTGCCGATGGTCGTCGGCATGCTGGTCACGGGCATGACCGTTGGGTTCATCATCTCCAAGACTGGCCGCTACAAGGCGTACCCGCTGGTGGGCATGCTTGTGACCACGCTTGGCTTGTACCTGTTCTCCCGCCTCGAGACGAGCACGCCGCTGACCACGCTCGGCATCTACATGTTCATCTTCGGCTTCGGGCTGGGGTTGGTCATGCAGGTACTCGTCCTCATCGTGCAGAACTCGTTCCCACTTCGGCACGTGGGCACCGCGACGTCGACGAACAACTTCTTCCGCCAGATCGGCTCCGCTGTCGGTGCTTCCCTGTCTGGATCGCTGTTCATTCACAACATGCGCAGCAACCTCGAAGAGCGTTTGCCGGAAGCCTTGGCAGCCCTGGGCCCGGAAGGCGCCGAGTACGCCAAGCGATTCGGCGACGGCGCGGCGAATAGCCTCACCCCGGAGCTGGTCGCGCAGCTGCCCGCCCCCATCCAGGACGCGGTTCTCAGCAGCTACAACGACGGGCTCACCCCGGTGTTCCTGCTCATGGTGCCGCTGGCCGTCATCGCCTTCCTGCTCCTCCTGCCGGTACGAGAAGAGAAGCTGAAGGAGGAGCTGAACTAAGGCTGGCGCGACATGGGCAGGATGAGCTCGTAGATATCGCAGTCGCGCCACTGCCCCTTGCGCTCGCCGTACGCCATCTGGGCCATGTTGTGGAACGTGCCCACCTTCTCAAATCCGCGGGACCTGTGCAGGCCCGCGGATCCTTCATTTTCCGGGAAGATCCACGAGTGGATGGACCACTTGTGCAGATCGATGCAGGTCTGAATAAGACGATCTAGCAACGCACCGGCAATACCTCGGCCCCGAGCGTCTGGGTGGGTGTAGATCGAGTCCTCGACCACCCCATAGAACACGCTGCGGGTCGACGCTTTCGCCGCACCCACCCATCCGAGGACCTTTCCATCATCTTCCGCGTCAACGGCAACGAATACCGTCTCCATGATCTTCTTTCGGGAAAACTGCTCCCACGTCTGCCCCTGGGTTTCCCACGAGGCATTGCCGGTCTGCAGCCCCATCTCGTAGATCGCACGCACCTGCGGATAATCTTCGGGCCGAATGGGCCGGATGGAAAAGTCCGATTTTTGCATGCGCTCCATTGTCCAGATGGTCACTCGGGCACGCAACAATGCGAAAACGCCATCCCGCGTACGCGGGATGGCGTTGAAAAGCTCGCCGGACTACTTCTCGGTGACAATCGCGGTGAAGGCGTCCTCGGTGCCACCACGGGTCCACTCGATGGTGCCGTTCTCGAACTCCTGGGTCCAGCCGGACTGGTCAGCGTTCTCGGTCTCCGGAGCGACCGGGAAGCCCAGCTTCTGGTCCAGGCGGACATCGGTCAGCCACTCGTTAGCAATCTGACCCCAGGTCGGAGCACCGCCGGTGTTCTCGTTCCAGGTGATGTAGTGCTCGTTGTCGTAGGTGACGATCCAGCCGCCGTCGGTCTCTTCAACGGCCATCGGCTCGCCCCACCCCGGCTCCGCGTACTTGTCCATCGCGGCGACGACGCCAGCCGGAACCATTGCAGTTGCACCGTCAGCGGTGGTGATCTCCTCGGTCGCCTCGGCGTTGTCTGCTGCAGCAGAAGTCGTAGCGTCAGCGGCGGAGGTGGTCGCAGCAGCGGTCTCGGTAGCGGTATCCGTCTCGGTAGCGGTCTCAGAGACAACCTCAGTGGAGGTGTTCTCAGCGTCACCGTCGTTGGAGCAAGCAACGAGCCCAGTGGCACCCAGGGTCAAAACAGCAGCGGAAGCAGCGATTTTACGGGAAAACATAATTAATACCTTTCATCATTGGAACAAGTCCATCGTCCATTATGAACTTTGCGTTAACGACGAGCTTTCTTTGCACCCGATCGGGGGTGAGACTGTCCACGCGACGAACGTGCAGTTCGCCCTTTGGTCACGCCGACAAAGTCCTGCACAGCATCCGAATCATCAGCCTTGCGCCACACAAGGGCGATTTGGCTCGGGGATCCGGTCGCTCCGCGCAGCGGCAGAGCCTTCACCTGCTTTCGCGCGAGATTTTTCAAAAGCGGCAGCGGGGCATAGGCGATCCCGACGTTGGCGGCGACGACTTGAAGGGCGGACCGGAGGTCGTCGATAGGCGTCGGCCCTGAGTGGTTGACGATCTCCTCGGCGAGGTCCTCTCGGGTAACCTCGCCGATCTCCGCGTACACCGAATCTTTCGGCACCGCGACTCCTGGCGCCTCCTCGTACAACCGCACAACGTGGTAGTCCTCCCCTACGCGTTCGTCCGGTAGGCGCACAAGTGCCGCGACGGCCTGCGTACCCACGAGCGGGAACGGGTCATCGGAGGCAATCGCCTCGAGGCGGTCCCCCGTGAGTTCCTCGTAGCGGCGAAACCACTTACCCGGCTCCGTGCCGGTGACGAAGGCAATGGTGAGCATGGTCGGCAATGCTACCGTTTTGCGCATGACTGATCAGACCCCGTCCGGCACCGCAATGAAGCCGGTAACCGCCGCAAAGAAGCTGGGCATCTACCTTCCCGCCACCCCGCAAGAGTTCCAAGACGGTGCGGTAACGCACGCCGAGCTGCGCGAATTGCAGGACAACCCGCCGCAGTGGCTGCAGGAACTTCGCCTGCGCGGCCCGCACCCTCGCCCCGAGGTTGCGCGCAAGCTCGGCATTTCCGTCACCGCGCTGAAGAACGCTGGCGTGGACCAGGCGATGACCACCGACGAGATCCGTGCGCTGCTGGACGATCAGCCCGAGTGGTTGCAAAAAGCCCGCGCCACTCTCGCGGAGCAGCGCGGGCACAGCGGCGCACACGGTGACGGTGCTGGCGCCGCCGGGGAAGCCGAAGCAGACGAGAACTAGAGCATCTTCCAGTCTTCGAGGTCCGGGTAGAGCGGGTATTTGCGCGCCAGGGCTTCAACGCGGCCGCGAAGGGCCTCAATGTCGGCTTCCTCGCCCTTGATCAGGGTCTCTGCGATGATCTCGGCGACCTCGCGGAAGTCCTCCTCGCTGAAGCCGCGGGTGGCCAGCGCGGAGGTGCCAATGCGCAGGCCGGAGGTCACCTTCGGCGGGCGCGGGTCGAACGGCACGGCGTTGCGGTTGACCGTAATGCCCACGGAGTGCAGCAGGTCTTCAGCCTGCTGGCCGTCCATCGGCGAGTTGCGCAGGTCCACCAGCACGAGGTGCACCTCCGTGCCGCCGGAGACGACGGAGATGCCAGCCTCGCGCGCGTCGTCGGCAAGCAGGCGCTCCGCCAGCACCTTCGCCCCGCCCAGGGTGCGCTGCTGGCGGTCCTTGAACTCGGGGGTGCCCGCAATCTTGAACGCGGTCGCCTTCGCGGCCACCACGTGCATGAGCGGGCCGCCCTGCTGGCCCGGGAACACCGCGGAGTTGAGCTTCTTGTGCAACTCCAGGTCGTTGGTGAGGATGAAACCAGAGCGCGGCCCACCCAAGGTCTTGTGCACCGTGGACGAGACCACGTGCGCGTGCGGCACCGGGTTCGGGTGGAGCCCGGCGGCGACGAGGCCTGCGAAGTGGGCCATGTCCACCCACAAGTACGCGCCGACCTCGTCGGCGATGGAGCGGAACTCCGCGAAATCCTCATGACGCGGGTAGGCGGACCAACCAGCGATGATCACCTTCGGCTTCACCTCGCGGGCCTGCTCGCGCAGCTTCGCCATGTCGATCAGGTGGGTGTCCTCTTCCACCTGGTACGCAGCCACGTTGTAAAGACGGCCGGAGAAGTTGATCTTCATGCCGTGGGTGAGGTGGCCGCCGTGCGCCAGGTCGAGGCCGAGGATGGTGTCGCCCGGTTCCGCCAGCGCCATAAGCACCGCAGCGTTCGCTTGCGCGCCGGAGTGTGGCTGCACGTTCGCGTACTTTGCTCCGAACACCTCTTTGGCGCGGTCGCGCGCCAAGTCCTCGATCACGTCGACGTGCTCGCAGCCGCCGTAGTAGCGGCGGCCCGGGTAGCCCTCGGCGTACTTGTTGGTCAACACCGAGCCTTGGGCCTGCAGCACGGAGCGCGGCACGAAGTTCTCGGAAGCGATCATCTCCAAGGTGTCGCGCTGGCGCGCCAGCTCGTCCACAATTGCGGCATGCACCTCGGGATCGTAGGTGGCCAGATCCTGGTAGCGGAGGTCTTCAGACACTTCGACCGGGTCCTTTCTTCTCGCGTTGGTTACAACGCCTCGAAGTATAGGAAAGACTGAGGGCCAAGACGGAGGATTTATTCCACTTTTGCTCCGGTGCAACAATGGTGGCTATGTCACGAGCCGATTCGTCGCCGTACCTCGACTTCCACCGCGAGGACTGGCGCAAACGCCGCGCCACCATGCCCCAGGTTCTCACGGAGGCGGAGCTGAGAACCCTTTCCGGCATCGGCGAGAACTTGGACCTGCAGGAGGTAGAGGATATTTACCTGCCGCTGTCGCGCCTGATTCACCTGCAGGTGCGTGCACGGCAGAAGCTCACCAAGGCTACCGAAACATTTATCGGCGGCGACCCCGGGCATGTGCCCTTCATCATCGGCCTGGCTGGCTCCGTGGCAGTGGGAAAATCCACCACAGCGCGCGTGCTGCAGGTGCTGCTCCAACGATGGAACTCACACCCGCGGGTGGACCTTGTCACCACCGACGGGTTCCTCTACCCCAAGACGGTGCTGGAGGAGCGCGGCATTATGAAACGCAAGGGCTTCCCGGAGTCCTACGACCGCCGTAATCTCATGCGGTTTGTCACCGAGGTCAAATCGGGCCAGCCCGTAGTCAAAGCGCCTATCTACTCGCACGAGGCCTACGACATCCTGCCCGAAGAGTGCATCGAGGTCCGCCAGCCCGACATCCTCATCCTCGAAGGCCTGAACGTGCTGCAGACCGGGCCCACGCTGATGGTGTCCGACTTGTTTGATTTCTCCATCTACGTGGACGCGAAGACTCAGGATATCGAGCGCTGGTACATCGAGCGGTTTCTCAAGCTGCGCGACACGGCGTTCCGCGAGCCCGGTAACCACTTCGCGCACTTCGCGGACATGGACGACGCAGCAGCCACCTACGAGGCCCGTGAGCTGTGGCAAACCATCAACCTGCCCAACCTCGTGGAAAACATTCTCCCCACCCGGGTGCGCGCATCACTGGTGCTGCGCAAGGACTACGACCACACTGTCCAGCGCGTCCGCATGCGCAAGATCTAGCTATTTGCCGAAGCGACGGGAACGCTGCGAGTAGTCGCGCAGCGCGCGCAGGAAATCGATCTTGCGAAACGCCGGCCAGTAAATGTCCGTGAACCAGATTTCCGAGTACGCCGCCTGCCACAGCAGAAAGCCAGACAAACGCTGCTCGCCGGAGGTGCGGATGACCAAGTCCGGGTCCGGCTGGCCCGAGGTGTACAGGTGCTCCGAGATGGACTCGACGGTAATCTCGGCCGCCATTTCGGTGGCGGTGACCCCGGCGTGAGCTTTGTCGTCGATAAGCGATTGCACCGCGTCCACAATCTCTTGCCGCCCGCCGTAGCCGACAGCGATGTTGACGGTCAGGCCGGGTTTCTCATCCGTCGCCGCTGCACTTTCGCGCATTCGCTTAGCGACGTCCTCCGGCAACAACTCCAGGTGGCCCACCAACCGCACGCGGCAGGTGTAGTGCTCCGTGGCCAGTTCTTCGATGACACCGGAGATGATGTCGAAGAGCAACTCCACTTCCTCTGTGGTCCGCTGCAGGTTTTCCGTGGACAACAGGTAAATGGTGAGGACATCGATGTCCATCTCCGCCGACCAGCGGACCAGCTCGCCGATCTTGGCGCCGCCGACACGGTGTCCGTGCGAGATGTCTTTGAAGCCGGATTCTCGTGCCCAGCGGCGGTTGCCGTCTGCCATGACGGCGATGTGCTGCGGGCGTTTCTTGCCGCGGAGCTCGCGCTTCAGGCGTGCCTCATAGAGCGGGTACAACGGGTAGCGCAGTTTGGATAGGACAGACACGGTGCGAATTCTACCCAGCTAGAAGGCGTTTTTCTTGCGCTGGTCCTTGAGTCCCGCCTGCTCCATGGCCTCGTCTACCGCCTTCTCGTCGAACGGGTCGATGCCACGAGCCTCCGCGAACGCTTGACGGCGCTTGAAGCGGGAGAAGCGGCGGTGGAAGGACCACCCGATGAACAGCACAACCACACCGAGGATGACCAGCAGCAGCAGCCCGATCGGCGAGGCCTTGCCAAAGTCTGGGCCGACCGGTGTCTCCCCCGGCGACTGGGCAAGAATGAAGCTCGCGGCGTCAGCGGCGGCGATGGTGAACGTGGTCATTTACTCTCCCTCCTCGATGCCCGCGAACAGGTCCGTTTCCGGCAGCGTGGTGTCTACCCGGCTTGCAGCGAGCTCGAACTCCTCGGTGGGCCACACGTCCTGCTGCTCTTCCACCGGACTGGCCAGAAACGCGCCAGCGGGGTCGATCTGTGTGGCGTGGGCAGTGAGCGCCTCGGCGCGCTGCTGGAAATAGCCCGCGCACTCGACCTGTGTGGTCACGCGGTCGAAGACATCTCCCTCGTTTTCCTCCCAGCGTTTGATCATGAGTTCGTACGGGCTCTTCTGGCCGCGCTCGATCAAGCGTTTTTGCAGCAGTTTCATCCGCTGCAAGATGAAGCCGTGCGAGTAGTACAGCTTCAGCGGCGTCCACGGCTCGCCCGCCTGCGGCGCGAAGGAAGGGTCGCCCGCGCGCTCCCAGGCGATCATTGAGATCGCGTGCACCATCAGGTGGTCCGGGTGCGGGTAGCCGCCGTTTTCGTCGTACGTGATGATCACGTGGGGGCGGAACTCGCGAATTTGCTCCACAATCTTTTCCGCCACTTCCTCCGGGTCCTGCACCGCAAATGAGCCTTCGGGCAACGGGGGCAGCGGGTCGCCCTCAGGCAGGCCTGAGTCCTCGTATCCCAGCCAAACGTGCTCGACGCCCAGCGCGGCCGCCGCCCGAGCCATCTCCTCACGGCGCACATCTAGGATGTTGTCCAGCACTCCCGGTCGGTCCATCGCCGGGTTGAGCACGTCGCCGCGCCTGCCGTCGGTGCAGGTGACCACCAGCACCCGGTTTCCCTCGGCGGCGTACTTGGCCATGGTGGCTGCACCCTTGGAGGATTCGTCGTCAGGGTGGGCGTGAATCGCCATCAGACGCAACCCGGTCACTCGATCACTCCAACTTTCGTAGGGTCAGTTCTTTACCTTCGCGTCATCTTAGTACCATCGGCGGTGAAGTCCTTACCACCTGCAAGGAGCCGTTTCCGTGAGCACAGCAACCTCCCCCCGCCCCGCAGACCGCTACGGCGCGAAGGGTGGTTCCGGCGGTTCCCTCGGCGGAAAAATTGTGGCCGTAGTCTCGGTCATCTTGATGGGTGCGCTGCTGTTTTTCGGCGCCCGGACGATCATGAACCGTTTCAACGAGCCGGTGCAGGCAGAGTTCATTTCGCAGGAGCGTATCGACGACTCGACGGGCCGCCTGTGGATCGACGTCACACGCAAACACCCGGACACGCCCGCGTACTGCATTGTCACCGCTGTGGACTACTCGCACGCCGAGGTGGGCCGCCGCGAGGTGATTCTTCCGGCTGGTGCTGAGGAGCACTCCCGTATCGCGGTGGATCTGCCTGTGCGCGCACCGCTGGTGTCTGGGCGCATCTACGGGTGTTCGGAGAATCTGCCGTTCTACATGGACCCGGAGAGCAGCTTCTACGCAGCACGCTAGGGGAAACTGACGGAGTTGCGTGTGCTAATCTTTCGCCGTATATCTGCACACTTTGGCCCGCTAGCGGCGGGCCGATTTCACGTATCAGGGAAGGTTTAGACCCCTATGGCTGAATCCCAGCAGCAGTACATTACTCCCGAAATGAAGGCCAAGCTCGAGGCCGAGCTGCAGCAGCTCATCGACAACCGTCCGGCGATCGCCGCCGAGATCAACGAGCGCCGCGAGGAGGGCGACCTCAAGGAGAACGCGGGCTACGACGCGGCTCGTGAGCAGCAGGACCAGGAGGAGGCGCGCATCAAGCAGATCTCCGAGATCCTGTCTAACTCCACCACCGAGCGCGCTGGCATTGTCGAGGGCGTCGCCCACGTCGGTTCCGTGGTTCACGTGTACTACGACGGCGACGAGGACGACCGCGAGACCTTCCTCATCGGCACCCGCGCGGCGTCCACTGACAACGCAGATTTGGAGACCTATTCGGAGAACTCCCCGCTCGGCGCCGCTGTGGTGGGTGCTGCTGAGGGCGAGACCCGGAAGTACACCGCGCCGAACGGCCGTGAAATTTCCGTCACGGTCGTCTCGGCCGAGCCGTATGATTCAGTCAAGGCCTCCACGCCCCGCGCGAAGTAGCCAAAACCTTTTCTCTTTTTCGAAACCGAAGGAACATTCCTGTGATTGCCACCTCTTCCCGCAAAGCAGTAGCCGGCGTCGCTGCACTGGCAGCGCTCGCCCTGGCAGGTTGCACCCCGCCGCACCAGAACCCCTCCGCAGAGAAGGTCGACACAGCCACCAGCCAGGATCCGACCTCTCTGAAGGGTGTCGGTGGCGCCAGCACCGCCCGCGCCACCTCGTCTGCTGAAGCGACCAACGTCACCGAGGCACACGCGATGAACAAGGAGACCGGCACCGCCGCTGTTTCCGCCGAGGGCACGCCGACGTTCAACAACTGTGACGCCACCGGCCTGCTCCGCCCGGACCGCCTTACCGTGGACTGCAAGAACCAGGACGACTTCCTCGAGGACATCGTCTGGGATCAGTGGGGCGAGGACCTCGCCGAGGGCACTGCAACACGCGTAGTCGTTTCCCCCGACAACCGCGAAGAGGGCGTGAAGGTCGTCCTGGGCAGCCCGCAGATTGTCAACGGTGTGTTGACGTTCACCACCGTCACCGTCGACGGCCAGCCCGTAGTTCCGGAGAACAACTACTAAGCCGTACATGTGAAAAGTGCCTCGCCCGGAATTCCGGGCGAGGCACTTTTGTCGTGTTCTCCTAGCGGTCGTTGGAGAAGTACGACAGCAGGCGCAGGATCTCGGTGTAGAGCCACACGAGGGTCACTGCGAGGCCGAGGGCAACGCCCCACGAGGCGCGTTCAGGAGCTCCCGTGCGCACCAGCTTGTCCGCGAGATCGAAATCTTGCAGGAACGATAGTGCGGCGAGCACGACGCAAACCACGCCGAAAGCAATGGACAGAGTGCCACCGTCGCGCAGCGGAGACACCCCGGTGAAGATGGCGAGCAGAAGATTGCCGATCGCCATGATGGCCATGCCGAAGATCGCTCCGGTGAGGATGCGGTGGAAGCGGGGGGTCACCCGGATCGCGCCACGGCGGTACACCACAAGCATGCCAATGAACACCCCGACCGTGCCCAAGATGGCCTGGAAGATCATCTGGCCTGCGTCGGCGCCGCCGACCGTGAACCAGCCGGAGACGACCAGGGAGAAACCGCCGAGGAACAAGCCCTCGAAAGCGGCGTAGGTGAGGGTGACAGCCGGCGAGCCGAACTCGCGGCGGAACGCGTGGACGAGCGTGGTCACAAACGCGCCGATCGCACCGACGATGGTGAGGATCGAGCCGAGGCCAGCATTGCCGCCAGCGTAAATGGCGAAGTTCACGGCGGCGAACGCGATGATGACCGCCAGGGTGATACCCGTCTTCGTCACCACGTCGTCCACTGTCATCGGGCGGGAGTGATCGATGTCGGGCAAGTGCCCGGGCAGTGTGGCGGTCTGGCCGGCCTGGTAGCCGTAGCCGTTGTTCGCCTCCGCCTGTGGCAGGTTGCGTAGAACGGGGTTAGTGCTTCTCACGACGCACAGATCCTTTCCAAATTTTGTATACCGTCATTGTCGGACCCGATTGTGTACCTGGGCCCAAAGACTTCACCGTCTATAACGCCACCGCCCCCGAAAAGGTTCCCACCTCTGAGATTACAGGCCGGCGTCGGCGATATGGTGGGCCCATGGGAGTGTTCGATAGCGTGCGGCGCGGCCCCCGCACCGGCGGAGACGCGGTGCGCGAGCACATCACGCAGACGACAGGCAGCGACGACGCATACGTGTTCTCGTACCGCAGCCTCGACGTCCACGCCTACGTGCTGGAACAGCCGGTCCCGCACGTCCTCTACATCACCTTCGGCAAATCCCGCGTGTCCTCGTCCCAGCCCTCAGCAGGAACGCAAGCGGAGCTGACCATGCGGGTGCCAGGATCCCCGGCGCTGCCGGACCAATGGCCCGCAGACCTCCTCGCCCGTGCCGCACGCGACGAGATCGAACCAGGCCACTATCTCTCCCTGGAGCACCCTCGAGGAACGCTGACGGGGTTTGTGTTTGTCACCGATCCGATTCTCGGGGTGCTCGATGGCCCAACCGGGCTGATCCGCTTCACGTACGCCGTCGGCTTGGCTGGCGACGACGTGGAGCGCATGCTCTCGTGGGATCCCCTCAAGTTCGCGAAATTGGTAGGCGACCGAGTTCCGCTGGGCATGACCTCCACCAACAGGGATGCGTTGAGCGCGAATCCAGACGACCGCGCCTGGCTGGATCGGGTGGCGGGGGTCGAAGGCTCGTCGATAGGCGCGATGCACGCTCGCTACCTCGACGTGGATGCGGGCGGGCGCGTGGACCTCGATCCGGCGGCCGCGCGGGCTCTAGTGCGAGCCGCACGGCACCGCCTGCTGCACCACCGACCCTTCGCCCTGCTCCGCGGCGACACGTGGCTGTTGCTGGACCCGCACTCCCCCACGACCGAGCTGGCGGACGACCACATCGTCGTCCCCGCGACTGAGGCTTTCGCCCACGAGATCCTTGCGGTATTCGACGCGGTGCCGGGGACGTACCACCTACGCACCGCCCCGCTCGTGATCCGAGTGCTCGACCCAGCGTCCTAGACCCGACTACTTGAAGACAGTGCCCCACTCATCGCGCTTGTCAAGGAAAGCCTGCGCCTCGCGCTTCGCAGCCTCGAGGTCGTGGTTTGCGCCCCAGCCGCACTGCTTTTCGTTCGCGGCCGGAACCTCGTCGGCGTTGGTGATGTCGGTCAAGGTCTTCTCCACCAGATCCGCCACCTCAGCCTCCGACGGGTCGCCCGAAAGCATGAGGTAGAAGCCGGTCTGGCAGCCCATCGGGCCGAAATCGATGACGTTGTTCGCGTGGTTTCGGGCGTGCTCTGCGAACATGTGCTCAAGCGAGTGCACCGCGGGCATTTCCAAGTGCTCGACGTTGGGCTGCTTGAAGCGGATGTCGTATTTCACCAACGTGTCGCCCGCGGGCAGCTCCTTGCGGTCCGCCAGGCGGATGAAAGGGGCGGATACCTTGGTGTGGTCGAGATTGAAGGATTCAACATTCATACGATCAGTCATGGCTCCGACTGTACTGAAGGGAGGCAGACGTGCCCACTACCCCGAAAACACTGGTGTGGTTCCACGACAATTTGCGCGTCACCGACAACCCCGCCCTCGCATACGCCGCTTCTCGCGGTGAGGTTGCAGGTTTGCTTATCGACGACACCTCCGGCCCCCGCCCCCTCGGCCGGGCAGCGGCGTGGTGGCGGGAGCGCAGTATTGCGTCGCTTAGCGCAAAGCTCCCACTGATCCGCGAAACGGGCGACCCGCGCGAGATCGTGCCGCGGGTGGCACAGCAGCTCAACGCCGAGGTGGTGTGGAACCGCCGCTACGATGCAACCGAGCTCGACGCCGAAATCAAACGCAGGGTCGGCGCGCGCACCTTCCCCGGCTTTCTACTTACGGAGCCGTGGGAAATCACCACGGGCTCCGGCACGCCGTACCGGGTGTTCACGCCGTTTTACAACGCGGTCCGGCAGCACCTCGTCGCGCACCCGCCAGAGCCGTTGTCCGCTCCCACGCTGCCGGGCGGACAAGCCTTCGACGCGCCGGAGGCCCCCGCGTGGGCCGCGGAACTAGACGCGCACAACACGCCCGGGGAAGACGCGGCGCTCCAGCGCTTCCACGATTTTTTGGACGGGCTCGCCAACGGGCGCAGGTACGACAACAACGACCTCTCCCCCGGCGCGACCTCGGGGCTGAGCGCCCACCTGCGGTTCGGCGAGCTTTCCCCGGGCTACGTCTGGGCGGAGACGGCCTCGTTTGCGCAGCAGCACCCGGCGGCCGCATCGCACGCGTGGGCCTTCTTGCGCCAGGTGGTGCGGCGGGAGTTTGCCTGGCACCGCTACTACCACCTGCCGGACCTTGCCGTGCACAACGTCCGCGAACAGTTCAACCATTTCGACTGGGCCTGGAGCGCACACGCGAAGCCCTGGGAGCACCCTCAAGCGTTTGCGGATCCCGCGATGGAGCCGGACGGCGATGCTGCACAGCATCTAGACCAGCTGGCGCAGTGGCAGCGTGGCGAGACCGGCGTGCCGCTGGTGGATGCCGGCATGCACGAGCTGTGGCGCACCGGCACCATGCATAACCGAGTGCGGATGGTTGTGGGCTCCTGGCTGACGAAGAACCTGGGCATCCACTGGCGCCACGGTGAGGAATGGTTCTGGGACACGTTGGTCGATGCGGACACGGCATCGAACCCGTTCAACTGGCAGTGGGTGGCTGGATCGGGCGACGATGCTGCCCCGTACTTCCGCATCTTCAACCCGATCACGCAGCAGGAGAAGTTCGACCCTGCTGGCACGTACGTCTCGCGCTGGGCCCCGGAGGCCCTGTTGCCCGGCTACCCGGAGCCAATGGCGGATGTGAAAGCGTCACGCAAGATCGCTCTGGCTGCATACGACGACATCAAGGCCAGCAGGTAGGGTCGTCGGGGTGAAGTTCCTTTTGCGCAAGGTCGCGGTCACCGTTACCGCGTGTGCGGCCGCCATCGCAGGCGCCGCAATCCCCGCAGCCGCCCAACCGGCCGGCAATGTCGTAGTGTTCGGCGACTCGTTCGCCTCCAACCCGGACCAGTATCGAGCCTCCCTCCTCAACATCGCCGGTAGCTCAGCCGGCTCCTCTGGCTCCTCTGCGCGGGTGCTCGACTCCTACCCCAGCCAGGCGGCCTGCCTGCAGGGCCCAGACAACTGGCCGCGCCAGCTTCAGGCTCGCACTGGTGTGAGCGTTTCGGATTGGTCGTGCACCGGACACAGATCCATCGATCTGCCCGGGCACGTCGACCACGCCATCCGCAGCGGGGATCTGAACGCAAGCACCCGGGCAGTCGCACTCAGCATCGGGATCAACGACCACTGGCGGCCTATCATCGATGCCCCCGGCACGCCCTACAACGTCGACGCGATCCGGAGCGCGTACTTCCGAAACATGAACGAGGCTGTTGCCAAGATTCGCGCGGCGGCCCCGCGGGCGAAGATCATCGTCCCAGGCATGCTCGCTATCACAGGCGGGCGCGACGGCGCGGTCTGCTTGCTGAACGTCGTGCCCAATATGCCTCTCGGCGTACCCGCCCCGCGGGTCCGGCAATGGGAACAGCGCACCCAGGACTACCAACGCGCCCTGGCACACCAGGTGGGAGCAACCTTCGTTGACATCCGGGCGCAGTCCGCCGGGCACAGCACCTGCGCCCGGGATGCGGACAGGTGGGTCGCCGGACTGATCGACACCACTACGCCCTCGTACAACATGGCACTGCACCCCTCCCGCGCCGGGTCCGCATTCGTCGCTGAACAGGTAGCTCGAGCACTGTGATCGAATTTTGCGGCGTATCCAAGACTTACGCGGGGACGCACACGCCTGCGGTGGAGGAGTTCTCCTACACCGTCGAGGAGGGTTCCACCACCGTTTTCGTTGGCCCGTCCGGCTGTGGCAAGACGACGCTGCTACGCATGGTCAACCGGATGGTCACGCCGACGTCCGGGCAGGTGCGCGTTCGCGGCAACGACGTCGCGGATGAAGACCCGGTTGAACTGCGCCGTTCCATCGGGTACGTGATGCAGCACTCGGGCCTCATGCCGCACCGGACCGCGGTGGACAACGTGGCCGACATCGCCCGACTCGCCGGGGCGGGCAAGCGGCAAGCCCGCCAACGAGCCATGGAGATGCTCGAGCTTGTCAACCTTGACCCGGCGCTGGCGGGCCGCTACCCCGGCGAGCTCTCCGGCGGCCAGGCCCAGCGCGTCGGTGTCGCACGGGGCTTGGTCAACCGCCCGGACATCATCATGATGGACGAGCCGTTCGCCGCGGTGGATCCGGTTGTGCGCCGCAAGCTCCAGGACGAAATTCTGGCCATCCGCGACCGGCTCAGCACGACTGTGCTCATGGTCACCCACGACATCGACGAAGCGTTCAAGATGGGCGACCAGGTGCTGGTGTTGGGCGAGCATGCCGCGATAGAGCAAGCGGGCAGTCCGGAAGACATCATGGCCCGTCCCGCCAACGCCCGGGTCAGGGACTTCGTCGGGCTCGACGGTCGCACACTGACCGTGGTTGACCGTGACGGCTCGCGAGTACTTGTCGACGCGTCGGGCACTGTCAAAGGAATGCTGTCGTGAATTGGGGTTGGCTCGGCGCCAACAGCGGCCGGATTTTCCAGTTGGCTGGAGACCACCTGGTGATAGCGCTGCCTGCGGTTGCAATCGCGTTTTTCATCGCGGTACCGCTCGGGTGGCTCGCGCACCGCTCGGGCGCCGCACGGGAGGCGCTCGTGGTGCTGACCAGCTTGATTTACGTCGTGCCGTCTCTCGCTATGTTCATTCTGATGCCGCTGGCGTTGGGCACGTCAATCCTTTCGCCACTGAACGTCGTAGCCGCCATGGTGCTCTACGGCATCGCGCTGATGGTGCGGTCGGCTGCGGACGCATTTGACGCAGTGCCAAAGGACGTCCGCCAGTCTGCGGACGCGGCCGGGTACCCGCCACTCAAGCGCGTCACCGCGGTGGAGCTTCCGCTGGCGGGGCCCGGCCTGCTCAGCGGCCTGCGGGTAGTGGCTGCCTCTACAATCAGTCTGGTTTCCGTGGGCGCACTCATCGGCGTGCAATCCTTAGGCACGCTGTTTACCGAGGGGTTCCAGCGGTCCTTTCCCACCGAAATCCTCGCTGGTCTGATCGGCACGATCGCGCTCGCTCTCATCGTCGATTCCGCCTTGGTGCTGCTCGGTCGCGTTGCCATGCCGTGGACGAAGGCGCGGTCCTAGCATGCAATTTCTCATCGACGCGCTGCGCTACCTCGCGGACCCCTCCAACTGGTCCGGCCCCGCGGGTCTCGGGGCGCGCATCACCCAACACCTCGGCTATACCGCGCTAGCGGTACTTGCGACCGCGCTCATCGCTGTCCCGTTGGGCATATGGGTAGGGCACACAAAGCGCGGGGCACCCGTTGTCCTGGCGGCTGCTGGCGCGCTCCGAGCGCTGCCTGCGCTGGGGATGCTGACCTTCCTCGCCGTCGTTCTCCCCTTCGGCGTCACGGCGCCGCTCATCCCGGCTGTGATCACGCTGGTGCTGCTCGGCGTCGCTCCAATGGTGGCGGGCATCGTTGCAGGTTTTGATTCGGTGGATAGCCAGGTCGTGCTCTCCGCGCGGGCCGCAGGGTACAGCGAGCGCGACATTCTCACCCGCGTTGAATTGCCCCTCGGCGCACCAGTGATGATCGGCGGGCTCCGCTCCGCCGTGGTGCAAATCCTCGCCACCGCGACCGTGCTGGCGTTTATCGGTCTCGGGGGCCTTGGACGATTGCTTATCGACGGCCTCGCGGTCCAAGACTATCCCCGCATGGTCGCCGGCGCACTCGCCGTGACCGCGGTAGCGCTGGTCGTCGACGTGGTGCTCGCAGCCGCGCAACGTGCAGCCCGGCCGAAGTTGAGCTCGCGCAGCTAACATTGGTGTGCATGCATACGAAACGCATTACCCCAGCGCTCATCGCGGCCGCAGCCTTCACGCTTGCGGCCTGCGCGAGCGAGGATCCCACTGCCCCTGCGGGCAGTTCCGGTGATCCCGGCGACAAAACCGTCACCATCGGCACCGCGAACTTCCCAGAATCCGAAATCATCGGCCAGATATGGGCACAGGCGCTACGCGATGCCGGCTACGACGTCGACGTGAAGTCCGGCATCGGCTCGCGCGAGGTGTATCTTTCCGCCCTGCAGGACGGTGCGATCGACGTCGTTCCCGAGTACGCCGGCAACCTCACCCAGTTCTTCGGGGATCTGGAACAAGGCGCGGATGAAGCGAAGGTACGGGACGCGCTCAACGACGTTTTGCCCGACACCCTGCAGGCCGGCGAGTTCAGCCCCGCGGAGTCGAAGGACGCGTACCGCGTCACCCGCGAGACCGCGGACGAGTACAAACTCTCCAGCATCGCGGATCTGTCCAAGCTGGACTCGGTGACCATCGCCGCCCCGCCGGAGTTTGCCGAGCGCCCCTATGGCCCGAAAGGGCTCACGGACGTCTACGGCATCGACGCCTCCACGGTCAGCGTCACCCCGATCTCCGACGGCGGTGGGCCGCTGACGGTGGCGGCACTGGTGCAAGGGACAGCGAACGTGGCCAACATCTTCACCACGTCGCCGGCCTTGCTGGACAACGGCGAGGAGGCCGACCTGGTCATCCTCGACGACCCAGAACACCTCATCCCGCCGCAGAACGTCGTGCCGGTTGTCCGCGCAGGCGAACTGCCTGACGGCGCACTCGACGTCATCAACAACATCGATGCGAAGCTGACCACGCAGGACCTCGTAGACATGAACCTACGCAACGTAGGCAAGGAACGGGCCGAACCGAAGCAAATCGCACAAGAATGGATGAATACCCAATGAATTTTGTAGAGAAACTACTGGTCCCCCTCTTCGGCGGCGCGGGCGTGCTGCATTTTGCCAAGCCCGAGCCTTTCGACGGCATCGTGCCCGACGCGCTGCCCGGAAAGGCGCGCACCTACACCTACGTCTCCGGTGTCGCTGAACTCACCGCAGCCGCGCTGCTGGCGAATCCGAAGACGCGTGCAGCCGGCGGCACGTTCGCTGCGGCGCTGCTCGCGGCAGTGTGGCCCGCCAACTTCAATATGGCGTGGCAGTGGCGCGACAAGTCGTGGCCCATGAAGGCGCTGGCAATTGGCCGCCTCCCCTTGCAGGTGCCGCTCATCCAGGCCGCACTGCGATTGCGGCGTCGATGACGGAGGCTGCGACAGAGGCAACGGTAAAGGGCCCCATCCGTATCAGACGAGGCCCGAATTGGTAGTTGTGCCCCCAGTCGGGCTCGAACCGACACTGGGCGGATTTTAAGTCCGCTGCCTCTGCCAATTGGGCTATAGGGGCGACGGGGATACATCGTACTTCCCCCGAGCCTCCGGGCGGGAATCGGCCGGCGATTTTCCGACGTGCGGTCCTTCTCCACCCGCCTTACACTTTCCGTGCAAATACTAAATTTTGCCTGAGCTGAGGCTCAGTTTCGTAGACACTGCAAAGGTAGAGGCACGTGAACATTCAGCTCCCTCCCCCGCTTGACCAACTGATCAAAAACCTTAACTTCGAACAAATCATCGCAGCTGTCGCAAGCGCCTTCGTCGTAGGCGGTCTCATCGGCGGCGCAATCGGTGCCGCTGCGGGCGGAAGCTCGGAGGGCACTGGATCGAGCAGCCAGGCCGCTGCCTCGCCCACGACTGCCACTGCCGTAAAAGGCCCCGTCTTGGAAGGCCGCGCGAAGCTCTCTGCGCTCTACCAAGCGCCTGGCCCGGACTCCGGCAAGGACGCTTTCGACGGCAACGGACAGACCCACCCGTTCAAGGGCCAGGTCATCCCGGGCTTTTCCGGCATGATCGAAAAGGGCGACGGTACCTTTTACGGCCTGCCGGACAACGGCTTCGGATCGAAGAAGAACTCTTCAGACTTTCTGCTGCGCATCTACACGGTGAAGCCGCATTGGGAGACAGCCGAGACCGCAAAGGACCCCAAGAACGTCGGTGGCATCGACGTGCTGGACTACCTCAGCCTGAAGGACCCGAACCACAAGATCTCCTGGGACATCGTCAATAACGACACGAAGGACCGTTTGCTCACCGGTGCCGACTTTGACCCGGAGTCCTTTGTCCAGGCCGCGGACGGCTCTTTCTGGATCGGTGAAGAATTTGGCCCCTACATCCTCCACGTGGACAACGACGGCACCCTGCTCGACGCGCCGTACGCGTACCCGGGGGTGAAGAGCCCGTCCAACCCGACCCTCGGCGCTGAGGACACGCCGAACCTGCGCAACTCCAAGGGATTTGAGGCGATGGCCACTGACGGCCGATACCTCTACCCGATCTTCGAAGGCTACTTGGACAGCGCCACCGACAAGCGTGTGCGAGTGATCTCACAGTTCGACACCAAAACCGGTGAGTACACCGGCAAGACCTGGAACTATCTCGCAGAGGGCGAGGACGCGCTCATAGGCGATGCGTTCCTTGCCAAAGACGGGCGCCTGCTCGTGCTCGAGCGCGACGACTTCCGCGGCTCCGACGCCAAGCTGAAAAAGGTCTTCGAGGTCGAAGATTTTGCGCACGCGGAGCCGGGCTCCACGCTGAGCAAGCAACTCATGGCTGACCTGCTTGACATTGCCAACCCGGGCAAGATCGGCATGGTTTCAGATGCCCGCGCGTACGGTGTTGGCGATCCGTTCCAGTTCGCGCTGCTCAGTGTTGAGACCATCGTCCAGCTCGACGACGGCCGCTACCTCACCGCGCTCGACAACAACTTCCCCGGCGACGACGGCCGCTACCGCGGCAAGCCGGACGACACCGAGATGATTATCTTCTCCGTGAAGTAGCCCGGTAAAGCGCAGGGGCTTCGTGCCGGTACTCTTGCTCCCGCATCGCCGGATATACTTGGACGGAGTTCTCACGTGACCAGGCAGTGGCTGTTTGTCGTGCCGTGCGCGCTTGGCGCACTCGGCCTGTTTCTCGCACGCCGAGCCGGCGACGGCACCGCGGGCTTCTACTGGGCCACCGCCTTTACCGCCGTGGTCTACGCGGCCGCGTGGTGGCTGTGGGGCAGCCGCACGGCGTTTGCGGGGCCCCGCAAGCTTCACGACGTCCTCCGGGGCGCCCTCATCGGCACCGCACTCGCGCTCGTATTCGTGCTGGGCGCCGTTGTGGTCAGCCGAATTCCTGCGCTCGCTGGCCCGGCGGCGGAACTGTTGCAGACCCCAAACAAAGGTGGGTACTTCCTCACACTCCTAGTGCTCGTGGTCAACGGCGCGGGCGAGGAGCTGATTTTCCGCGACGCGGTGCCGCGCCAGCTGCGCGCCATGGGCCAGTCGGTTGTGCAGGCCGGCGTGTGGTCCACGCTCGCCTACTGCCTGGTTACGTGCGTGATGGGCGTGCCACTGCTGGTGTTTGCAGCGGCCATCCTCAGTGCGGTGACCTACGCCGAGGCGGTGAAGACCGGAAGGCTGTACTCCCCCATCGCGGTGCACCTGACCTGGAGCATCGGGATGCTGTTCATCCTGCCCCAGTTCTTCTAGGCACTACTCGCTGACGGAGAACACCTTTTTCTTCGACTTCTCCTCCACAGCTGTCGAGCCCGCCACTGAAACCTTCGGCGCGTCCAGCATTTCGGTCATGAAGTCGGCGACCCACTGCAGCAGCTCCGTGTCGCGCAGGTTCGGTGCGTTCAGCGCGCGCTTGTTTCCGCCCTCACGCGGCATAGGAACCTGCAAGGTCTTTGCCGCTGCCCGGAAGTTCGCCCCCGGGTAGAGGCGCTTCAGGCGGACCTGCTTAGAGTCCGGCAGCTCCACCGGGTGCAGCTTGATGCGGGTGCCCTGGGTGAGGATGTCAGACACGCCGACCTCCCGAGCCTGGTTGCGCAGCCGCGCCACCGCCATGAGGTGCTCGACCTCGGCGGGCAGCGCACCGAATCGGTCGACCATGTCGTCGGCGGCGGCGCGCAACGCGTCGTCGTCACGCGCCTCGGCGAGTTTGCGGTAGACCTCCAGGCGCAACCGCTCGGAGTTGATGTAGGTGTCCGGAATGTGCGCGTCCACCGGCAGATCGACGCGGATTTCCTTCGGGCCCTTGTCGGTGGCGTCGACGGGTTCGCCGCTCATCAGGCCCTTGAAGGTTTCCACGGCCTCGCTGACCAAGCGCACATACATGTCGAAGCCCACGCCGGCGATGTGGCCGGACTGCTCCGCACCGAGCACGTTGCCGGCACCGCGCATCTCCAAATCCTTTTGCGCCACGGCGATACCAGAGCCCAGGTCGTTGTTCTGGGCGATGGTGGCCAGCCGGTCGTAGGAGGTTTCCGTGAGCGTTTTGTCCTTCGGGTACAGGAAGTACGCGTAGGCGCGCTCGCGGGAGCGGCCCACACGCCCGCGCAGCTGGTGAAGCTGGCTCAAGCCCATGTTTTGGGCGTTCTCCACGATCAGGGTATTGGCGTTGGCAATGTCCAGGCCCGTTTCCACGATGGTGGTGCACACCATCACGTCGTAGTCGCGGTTCCAGAATCCCTGCACCGTTTGCTCGAGGACCTGCTCGCTCATCTGACCGTGGGCGACCACAATGCGGGCCTCGGGAACAAGCTCCCGAAGCTGGCGGGCAGTTTTCTCGATATCAGAGACTTTGTTGTGGATGTAAAAGACCTGGCCGTCGCGCAGCAGCTCGCGGCGGATTGCGGCGGCGACCTGCTTGTCCTCCTGCGGTCCTACATACGTCAGCACCGGGTGGCGGTCCTCCGGCGCGGTGGTAATCGACGTCATCTCACGGATGCCGGTCAACGACATCTCCAGGGTGCGCGGGATCGGCGTTGCGGTCATAGTGAGCACGTCCACGTGCGACTTTAGGGCCTTGATGTGCTCCTTGTGCTCCACGCCGAAACGCTGCTCCTCGTCGACGATGATCAAGCCGAGGTTCTTCCACTGCACACCCGTCTGCAGCAGGCGGTGAGTGCCAATGACCACGTCGACCGAACCATCCGCCAGCCCCGCCATGATCTTCTTCGAATCAGCGGCGGAGGTGAAGCGGGACAGCTCGCGCACGGTCACGCCGAAGCCATCCATGCGCTGGTTGAACGTGGAGAAGTGCTGCTGGGCTAGCAGCGTCGTGGGCACGAGCACGGCAACCTGTTTGCCGTCCTGCACCGCCTTGAACGCGGCGCGCACAGCCACCTCAGTTTTGCCGAAGCCCACGTCGCCCACGATCACGCGGTCCATCGGCGTCGGCTTTTCCATGTCCGCTTTCACGGCTTCGATCGCGGTGAGCTGGTCCTCCGTCTCCACGAACGGGAAGGCGTCTTCCATCTCGTGCTGCCACGGCGTATCCGGCGCGAACGCGTGGCCCGGCGCGGCTTGGCGTTTGGCGTAGAGCTCCACCAGCTCGCCGGCGATCTCTCGCACCGCGGCGCGCGCCTTGCGCTTGGTGGATTTCCAGTCCGAGCCGCCCATTTTGCTTAAGCTGGGCTTCTCGCCCCCGGTGTACTTGCTCAACAGGTCCAGCGACTCCATGGGCACCCACAGCTGGTCCCCGGGCTGGCCGCGCTTGGCTGGCTGGTACTCCAGCACGATGTACTCGCGGCGTGAAGCTTCGTCGCCGGCTTTGACGGTGCGCTCCGCCATCTTCACGAACTTGCCGATGCCATGGGTGTCGTGCACCACGAAATCGCCAGGCTGCAGCGCCAGCGGGTCGACCCGGTTGCGGCGGCGCGGAGCTCGTCGTTTAGCGCCTGCGATGTCGCCCACGCGGTTACCGGTGACGTCCGTTTCTGTGACCACCACAAGGTTCGGCCCGCCAAAGACGAGGCCCGCGTGCGACAGGGCCTGGTAGAGCGTGACCGCGCCCTCGACAGGTTCGAGTCCCGGTGTGGCCACGCGCGCGGAGATGCCGTGCTCGCGCAGCCGCTCAGCCATGCGGTCGATCGTGCCCTTCGCGGGTGCGACGAACGCCGCCTTGCCGTGGTTTTGCCCGATGTGCAACTTCAGCGTGGCGTAGAGCTGCTCGATCTCTTTCGGGTCGCCCTTGGGCGCGGGTGCCGCCTCGAACTCCAGCGGCAGGGTTGCCGCGTCATCGGCGGTGAACATGCCGGGCGGCGCGAACGTCCACCAAGCGTTGCCGGCCTTGTGCGCCGAGATTTCCAGCGATTCGTAGGAGCGGTAGGACGACGCGGAGACGTCCAGGCCTTCCACCGCCACGGGGCCCTCCGCGCCCATGGCGGCCGCCTCCCAACCGGCCTCGAGGAACTCGCGGTCAGTGGCTTTCAAGTCCGCGATGCGGGCGCGAACCTTCTCCGGGTTGGTTACCAAGACGATGGAGCCTGCAGGCATGAGTTCAGGCAGGACCGCATACTGCGTATCCGTCAGCGCCGGGATGAGCGCCTCCATCCCGTCCGCCGGCTGCTTCTCAGAAATACGGGTGAGCAGCGAGGTCAGGGTGGGATTCGAGGGGAACTTTCTCGCGAGCTCGTCGGCTTTGGCGGCCACGGTGTCGTCGATAAGCAACTGCCTCGCGGGGTGCAACTCGACGGCTCTGACCTCTTCGATAGTGCGCTGGTCCGCGACCGCGAACGAGCGGATGTCGGTGACCTCGTCGCCCCAGAACTCGATGCGCACTGGGTTTTGCGCGGTGGTCGGGAACACGTCGATGATGCCGCCGCGGGTAGCGAACTCGCCGCGCGAGGCCACCATGTCCACATGGTTGTAGGCGAAGTGGACGAGCATCTCCGTCAGCGCCTCAAAGTCCTGCTCCTGGTCCACGGCAACCTGGATCGGCTCCACCGCCGGCAAGACCGGCTGGCACACCGCGCGCGCCGCTGCGACAACCACCCGCGGCATATCCCACAGCACCTTCGACCGGCGGCCCACAATATCCGCGGCCGGTGAAAGGCGCTCGTGCGGCAACGTCTCGTACGCCGGGAACTGCGCGACCTTCTCCTCACCGAGGATGGCCTTGAGCTCCGCCGCCAGATCCTCCGACTCATGGCCCGTAGCCGTGACCAGCAACAACGGAGCCTCTCTGGCAATAGCGCCCGCAGCCCACGAGCGGGTCTGGTCAATACCAGTCACGTGCAGTGAATCCTCGCCCACATGGGTGACAAGACCCTTCAACTTCGGATCCGTCAGCGCCGCGGTAAGCAGTCCGCCGAGAACGGGAGGGGTGCTTTCAGTCATGTCCTTTTACGCTTCCTTTTCTGCGGACACCGCGGTTCCTTGCGGCGAAGGGTCTCCTGCAAACACTCGTGGCTGCGCCTCCATCCCCCGCAACCCGTTCCAGCACAGGTTGGAAATGTGCGCCGCGACAATGTGCTTGTCCGGGGTGCGCTCATCCAGCCACCACAGCGCCGAGTTGGAGACAGTACCAACAAGCGCCTGACCGTACAGCCCCGCCATCGCCTCGTCGAGTCCGCGGTGCTTAAACGCTTCCGCGAGCAGGTGGGACACCTCCGCCGTAACACGGTTCAAGATCGTGGAGTACGTCCTGCCCTCCCCCGGCAGCTGACCGTGGGCGAGAATGATGAACCCATCCGTTTCCTCCTCCACGTACGTGAGCAGGGCGTGCACACCGCGCTCGATGCGCTCGCGCCACGGGCCGGTCTGGATGTTCGACGTAATCGTGCGTTCCAGCCGCGCCATCTCCAGCCGCACAACCTCCTGGTACAGGCCCTCCTTGCTGCCGAAGTGCTCGTACACCACCGGCTTGGACACCCCGGCGCGCGCCGCGATCTCCTCCATGGTTACGCCGTCGAAACCCCGTTCCGCGAATGCTTGGCGCCCCACTCCGACCAACTGGTCTCTGCGTTGGGGTGCTGTCATCCGCGTTCGAGCCATGCGCCCTAGCTTAGAGCGTCGGTTTCACCACCCCGTCTTTGGCAGCACACGGGTCTGGTCTACAATCAGCCTTGCTGTTCCCCATGGTGTAATCGGCAACACTACGGTTTTTGGTACCGTCATTCTAGGTTCGAGTCCTGGTGGGGAAGCTTTTTTATTGGAGGGGTACATGAAACGCCACGTTGCTTGGCTTCTGTCGTGCGGTTTGCTCGTGGGGTGCGCATCTACGCCTCCGCCTATAGACGAACCTTCGGCCCGCCCTCACTCCACACCCCCCACCGCCCAACCGGGTTCTGCAGCCGCAGCCGACAGCACATCCGCTGGCGGCGATTCACCTAACAGCACCACGCCTGCCGCTTTTCACTTCAAGAGCGGCACCCTCGAAATCGGCGACTTTGACCCCTACGCCCTCGGCGACAACCTTTTCGACCCCTGCACCGAGATCTCCCCCGAGGAATTCGCAGCTGCCGGCTTCGAAAACGTGGAGCCGATTCCCGAGGAGTACGCGGGGCTGGCGCGGGGGATCAAGGCTTGTTCTTTTACAGCCCACCCCCAAGTGGAATCCGAACTTCTGGGAAATAACAACGCACCGCGTTCCATTCTGTCCGAAAGAGTGAAAATACTGACCCAATACAAATCCGAAGTTCTCCCCGATATCTTCGTGTACAAACCGCCTGGGGACATGGATCTAAGCTGCTACGCCCAAATCGACACGATGAGAGGGGGCATCGTTACTTCAGCAGGCATAGTGGAAAAGCACTCATCGTCACCTGACGTTTGCGCGATTGCAGTCTCAAACTTGGAGATGCTGGCTAACGGGTCCATCTAACAAGGGGTGTCCACTGCAGTGGACAAAATCTTCCCGAAAGTCCAACCCTCACCTAGGGTTTAGTGTGAAAAAGCTCTTAGTGGAAACGGGGGAACCATTGCGCATTCAAATCGATTCCGATCAAGTCCAAGACGCTGTCGCTCAATTACGGACGATTGCAAGAAACTTGATTGCACGGCGAGATTTCGGAACCTGGCAATCCCTCTCCACCTTCTCCACCGCCAGCGGCCTGGATGAAGCTGGCGAGCGGCTCAGCCCGATCGGGGATGAGCGCGCACCGGAAGCGAACCAGGCGATTGCGCTGTATCTCAAGCACACAGCCGATAACCTCTGGTTGGCGTTGACTAACACACAGCAAACCGACGAATCGTTCTCGGGGATGATGGGGTCGATGCTGTCACCGCTGCGTAACACTGCAGCTACTCTCACTCCGCTGTACTCCGCTGGCTTCCAGCAGCTGAAAACTGCCGACCCGAAAACGAACACCTTTGACAACGCGGCCGTGTCGGGGGCGTCCGAGTCTTCACTTTTGTCAGCAGACCGCAAGCTCTCATCGACCGACACCGCGCTGGCGTATTCGGCGTCAGAATTCTGGACAGCTAACGCGCGGCTTATCGAGGACGCGATGGAGGAGCTCAACGGCGTCCATCATTCGTTGAGTTCATCGGCTGACACCATCTGGATCGCGGAAGCGATGAAAAAGGTCACTCAGATCCAAAACGCCGGTCTGGAATATGTGGCAAATTCACGCTCGTTGGCTAACCACACCGAAGCACTCGGCATGGCGGCAGATGCGGAAAGGATGATCGCGTCTGCTGCAGCGTCGGCCTATTTGGCCGCGGAAGACCCAGAGGTGAAAGCGCTCATCGAGTCCGACTATCTGTCCTCGTATGGTTCCCGGATGACGGGCAGCCTCAGCTCGGCGATCCCCAGCTTCAACCGCTTGCTCCCCGACGCGGGAGCACTCCCCACGCTTCCGTATGCGAGTACGGACGTCCCCACACCAGCTGCTACCTCGTTCGAGCCAACGCCCCTGCCCGCGGGACTCCGGGACGCACTGACGCAGCGCGGACTCGGCGACCTAGCCCACGCGAAAACTCCCGCAGAGGTCATCCACCAATTCGGTCGCCCAACACCGGAGACGTTCGAGCGCATCGCTGCAGGTGCAGCGCCGACCCAGGCCGCTTCCGCGGTTTTGGCACCGCCAGCGCCAACGGCAGCAGGCAGCTTTGCTGTGAACGGGCCCGGAGCCGCTGCTTCTCCCTTCACCCCCGCCCCCATCGGCGGGTTCAGCCAACCGGCCGGTGGTGGAAGCACCACGGGAGCGGCCACCGCAATAGGAGCACCAGGTCTCGCACACCCAGGCAACGTTTCCTCTGGCAGAGCCGCTACCGGCGTCGGCGCCGCAGCAAGCCGCACCCCAGGTTCGGTATCCGCCTCGGGAACGGGCGGGGGATCTCGGTCGGGAACTGGTTTTGGCAACAGGTCGCAGACAGGTGTGGGCGCGGGCACGGTCAACACGGGCGCTGCACCTGGGGCCGGACGCGGTGGCGGCACTGTTGCAGGCGGCTTGGGAACCCCGCGCGGCGGTGCCCTCGTGGGTAGCGCAGCGGGGGCGGGAATGGCTGGCGGCGGGATGAACCCGGCTCGACCAGGCTTTAGCGGTGCCGGATTCGGCAGCGCTGCGAACACCGGTTCCGGGCCGGGCTTAGGCGCAGGCTCAGGCGCTACCGGCGGGTCCGGCAACATCGGTGCCCACGGCGCTGGTACGGGCGCCGGAGTTGGAGCGGGTGCCCACGGTGCAGGCTCGTCGAGTACCACCGGCACGTACGCTGCGGCCGGGACTGCCGGTGGAAATGCACAGAACGGCCAGGGAGTACGCGGAGGCGCCGTTGCGGCTGGCCCAATGGGAGCTGCGGGTGCAAACCGGGGCCGCGGGCGGGACAAGTCCAGTGCGAAGGTCCGCACCGTCACTAGCGCGGTGGAACGAGACGGCAACCTCAAGGCACTGCTCGGCGACGCGCCGCTGCTGCTACCTTCCGTGATCGGCCACAACGTCCGCGGCTAAAACGCACAAACGAACGCGCCCCGGTGCTGACATGCACCAGGGCGCGGACGTAGGGCTGGCGCCTATTCGCCGTGGTTGTTCGGCAACTTGAGGTTGGGCTCCTGACCCGGCTCAACCACCACGAACTGGCCCATCATGCCGGAGTCCTCGTGGTTGAGCATGTGGCAGTGGTACATGTACGCAAGGGTCGGATCCGGGTAGTAGCCGATGTCTACCAGCAGCGTCACGGTTGCCAGCGGCGGCACCTCAATTGTGTCGTGCCAGCCTGCAGTGAACTCCACCTCGCCGTTTTCCACGCCCTGGACTGCGAATCGCGCGTTGTGCACGTGGAAGTTGTGCAGCATGTCGTCGTTCTCGTTCGTCACATGCCAGATCTCCGGGCCCTTGTGGTCGACGGCGAAGTCCACACGCGTCATGTCCATGGATTTGCCGTTAATTTCCATGTTCTTCATGCGGAACTCGCGCTCCACTCCGGTGGGCTGGGGCAGCTCGAACGGCACGAGCTTATCCGCCAAAGCCGGCGAAGCTGGAGCGTCCTCAGCCGGGGCAACGATCTCCAACAGGTCGAACACGTCGGTGGCACCGAACGTTTCGGCGGTGTCCTTATCGGGCAGCCCACCCCAGTTGGGCAGCTTGTCGTCGCGCAGCGTGAGGTCCTTGCCCGGCTCGAGGTCGACCACGATCTCAACTCGCTCGCCGGGGCTGAGCAGCACGCCGTCGACTTCGACCGGGGATTCCAGGAAGCCCTGGTCCGTTGCCACCACGTGGAACGGCACGCCCAGGGTGAGGTAACGGAAGCGCAGCACCGCGCCGTTGAGCACGCGCAGGCGCACGCGGCGGGTGGTGGCCTGGAAACGGGGCTTGGTAATGCCGTTGATCAGCGGGGTGTCGCCGACCCAGCCGCTGTCCTCGTCGAGCTGGCCGTCCTCGGTGAAGTTGGCGTCGCCGATGATCACGGGGATGTCATCCACGCCGTAGTCGTTTGGCAGGCCGGGGAAGACGGAATCGTCGTCGTCAAGCACGATGCCACCGGCGAGCCCGCGGTAGGCGTGCAACGCCGACTTCTCGTGCGGGTGCGGGTGGTACCAGCAGGTCGCAGCCGCCTGATCGACGGTCCACGACGGCGACCACGACTCGCCCGGGTCGAACATCAGGGCCGGGCCACCGTCGGCGGTGGCTGGCAGGTGCAGGCCGTGCCAGTGCACGACAGTCGCCTCCGGCAGCTCGTTGTGCACGGTCATGTCGATCTGCTCGCCGCGGCGCATGTACAGCGTGGGCCCGAGCCAGGGGCCGTTAAAACCCCAGGTCTTCGTCTTCGTGCCCGGCACGATCTCAAACTCACCCTCCTGCGCGGTGAGCTCGAACCGGCGGATGTTACCGTCCAGCTCGCCCTCGTACAGTGGCGGGATTGGCAGCGGCCGAGCCTCGGCGTCACCACCACGCGGCTCAGGCTGGGTTGAGCAGGCGGTGGCACCCGATGCTGCGGCGGCCGCCGCTACCGCCAACACGGATCCTTTGAAAAACGTTCGTCTGCTCATCTTCATTGCGCCTCCAGGTTCGCTGATCATCCCTTTCGACCCTACTATCCCAACTATGCGCAATGAGGAACACAATGCCCGCCGTTTCATCTGGTCAAACGGCCTGCAAAACATCGGCGACCAGATCGTCGCACCGAAAACGGTTCTGCCGTGGCTGTTCAACGCGGCCGGCGTGCCTGCGGTTCTGACATCGTTCCTCGTGCCAATCCGCGAATCCGGCTCAATGCTGCCGCAGGCGTTTGTCAGCCCGTGGGTGACTTCTCAACGCTCGCGCAAGCGCGTGTGGCTTATCGGCTCCTGGGGTCAAACGCTCGCCGCCGCGTTGATCGCGGTGAGCGCCCTGCTTCTCGACGGCGCTTCGCTCGGCGCCGCCGTCCTCATCCTGTTGGCCGCCCATGCGTTATTCCGCTCCCTGTGCTCGCTTGCCGGCAAGGATGTGCAGGGCCGCACCATTTCCAAGGGCCGTCGCGGCGACATCACCGGACGCGCCACTGCCCTGGCCGGAGGCTTCACCCTGGCGATCGGCCTAATCCTCACCTTTTTGCCCAACAACTTGCCCCAGTGGGCGATCGCGGCGCTCCTCGCGGTGGGCGCGTCCACATGGGCGCTAGCCGCGCTTGTCTTCAACGGCATCGACGAGCCGGAGGCAGAACCAGAGGATAAGGACGGGCAGAGCCTGCGAGAGATGTGGGCGTTGGTCAAAAGCGACCACGACCTGCAGCGCTTCTTGATGGTGCGCTCGCTCATGTTGGTCACGGCCTTGTCCACCCCGTTCATCGTGGTCATGGCCGGCAACGAGGGCGCGGACCTGACGGGCCTGGGCGCCTTCGTCATCGCCTCGGGCGGCGCGTCCCTGCTGGGCGGGAGGATTTCAGGAAAGCTGTCCGACAAGTCGTCGAAACGCACGATGGCGTGGGCCGCGGGAGTTGCCTCCACCGTTATCGTTCTGCTTGTCCTCAGCGCCCGTATGGCTTCCAGCGGCGTGAACGCATGGGTGATGCCGCTGGGGTTCTTCCTGGTCAACTTGGCACACACAGCGGTTCGCGTGAGCCGCAAGACGTATCTGGTGGATATGGCGGACGGCGACAAGCGCACGATGGTCACCGGCGCTTCCAACACGGTTATGGGCGTGGTGCTCCTTGTTGTCGGCGCTATTTCGTCGGCTATTTCCGTCCTTGGCCCCCAGGCCGCGCTGCTGTTTCTCGCCGTCGTGGGCTACGCCGGTGTGGTCGGCGCGCGGAACCTGAAAGAAGTCTCGGCCGCCAGCTCCTAGGCGTTATGCTGGTTGCCGACAAATCCGCAACTCCCAAGGAGCATTCGAGTGCCTACCCACTTCGAACGTGCCGTTGTCGTGCTCGCGGCCGGCGCAGGAACACGCATGAAGTCCGACCGCCAGAAGACGCTGCACGAAATCGGCGGCCGCAGCCTGCTGTCGCATTCTCTCCACGCAGCAGCCGGTGTGCACCCGGAGCACTTGGTCGCGGTGGTGGGCCACCAGCGCGATCAGGTGGCACCTGCGGTAAAGCAGATCGCCGAGCAGATGCACGTGGAGATCCGCCAGGCCGTCCAGGAGGAGCAAAACGGCACCGGCCACGCGGTGCAGGTGGGACTGTCCGCCATCCCGGATTTCGACGGCACCGTGGTGGTCACCAATGGCGACGTGCCGCTGCTCACGCCGGAGACGCTGCAAGCACTCGTGGAGAAGCACGAGCAGGAGCGCGCCGCGGTGACGGTGCTCTCGCTTGAGTTCGACAACCCCACAGGCTACGGGCGCATCATCCGCGGCGAGGCGGGCGACGTGCTCGAGATCGTGGAAGAAAAAGACGCCACCGAGGAGCAGCGCAAGGTCCGCGAGGTCAACTCGGGCGTGTTCGCGTTCGACGCGGCGGTATTGCGTAACGCGCTCGAACGCGTCACCCCGGACAACGCCCAAGGCGAGTTCTACATCACCGACGTACTGGGCATTGCGCGGGGCGACGGCCTACGGGTCACTGCGTTTACGGCCCCCGACGCCCGCGAACTGGCGGGCGTGAACGACCGGGTGCAGTTAGCGGAGGCAGGCAAGGAGCTCAATCGGAGGCTCGTGGAGAAGGCGATGCGGAACGGCGCAACCGTGATCGACCCGGCCACCACCTGGATCGGTGTGGAAGTGGAGATCGGCCGCGACGTGGTCATCCACCCGAACACGCAGCTGTGGGGCTCCACCGTCATCGGCGACGGCGCCCACATCGGCCCGGACACTACGCTGACCGACATGGAGGTTGGCGCCCGCGCCAAGGTTGTTCGCACCCAGGGCGAGCTCGGCGTCATCGGCGAAGAAGCCACGGTGGGCCCGTTCACCTACATCCGCCCGGGCACTGAACTCGGTGCCCGTGGCAAGCTCGGCGGCTTTGTCGAGGCGAAGAACGCGAAGATCGGCGAGGGTTCCAAGGTGCCACACCTGACCTATATCGGCGATGCGACTGTGGGCAAACACTCCAACATCGGCGCAAGCTCCGTGTTTGCTAACTACGACGGCATTAACAAGCACCACACCACCATCGGCGACTACTGCCGCACCGGCTCCGACACCATGTTTGTCGCACCCGTGACCATCGGTGATGGGGCCTACACCGGCGCGGGTACAGTGGTCACCGAAGATGTGCCGCCGGGCGCGCTCGCCATCAAGGAGGGCCGCCAGCGCAACATTGACGGCTGGGTGGAAGAACGCCGCCCGGGCACGGAAGCGGCCGAGGCAGCAAAGGCAGCGAAGGCCGGCAACAACGCGAAGCGAGAGGGTTAATACATGACTGGTTACTCCACCGAAAGCCACAAGGACCTCAAGGTCTTCACAGGCCGCGCCCACCCGGAGCTCGCGGAGGCAGTAGCGAAAGAGCTCGGCATCGAGCTCGTGCCCACCACCGCGCGCGACTTCGCCAACGGCGAGATTTTCATCCGCTTCGAAGAGTCCGTCCGCGGCGCCGACTGCTTTGTCATGCAGTCCCACGCCCAGCCGCTGAACAAGTGGTTAATGGAGCAGCTGATCATGATCGACGCGCTCAAGCGCGGCTCCGCGAAGCGCATCACCGCGATCCTGCCGTTCTACCCCTACGCCCGCCAAGACAAGAAGCACCGCGGCCGCGAGCCGATCTCCGCCCGCCTCATCGCGGATCTGCTCACCACCGCCGGCGCGGACCGCATCGTGTCCGTGGACCTGCACACCGACCAAATCCAGGGCTTCTTCGACGGCCCGGTGGATCACATGCACGCCATGCCGATCCTGGTGGACTACATCAAGTCTAAGTACCCGCTGGACAACCTCTGCGTGGTCTCCCCCGACGCTGGCCGCGTGAAAACGGCCGAAAAGTGGGCCAATGCGCTCGGCGACGCACCCATGGCGTTCGTGCACAAGACCCGCGACATCGATGCCGCGAATAAGGTTGTGTCCAACCGCGTCGTCGGTGAGGTCGAGGGCAAGGACTGCATTCTTCTCGACGACATGATTGACACCGGCGGCACCATTGCCGGCGCTGTGGGCGTGCTGAAAGAAGCCGGCGCGAAGTCCGTTGTCATCGCCTGCACCCACGGCGTGTTCTCGGACCCGGCCCGCGAGCGCCTCTCCGAGTGCGGCGCGGAGGAAGTCATCACGACCGATACCTTGCCGCAAAACACCGAGGGCTGGACCAACCTCACGGTGCTCTCCATTGCCCCGCTGTTGGCCAAGACCATTCGCGAGATCTTCGAGAATGGCTCCGTGACCACCCTGTTCGAAGGCCAGGCATAAGTCGCAATATCGCGACAGCCGGGGCAGCTCCACCGCTGCCCCGGCTGTCGCGCATACGTGAAGGACGCACATGCACGACCGCTACGCACCGTCGGTGGAATTCACCCCCGACCTCGAACACGCGAAAGCCATGTTCGACAACGACGCCACTCTGGAGTACCTCGGCGCGACGATCACGCGGCTGGAGCCGGGCCTAGCGGAAGGCGAATTTACCGTTGAGACCAGGCACGCCAACGGCTTCGGCGTCTGCCAGGGCGGTGTGTTGTTCACGTTCGCCGACGCGCTGTTCGGCGGCGCCGCCAACTCCCGCCGCACCGACCCTTCAGTTAGCGCGCAGTCCGAAATGATCTACCTCGCCCCCGCCAAAGTCGGCCGCACCATCCGGGGCGTGGCTCGCGAGCGCCACACGTGGGGGCGTAACGGGCTTTCGGACGTCACGCTTTACGACGGCGATACCGCCATCGCCGAATTCCGGGGCATGTCCCGCACCACCACCCGACCACCGACAGGAAACTAACGTGAGCCTGCAGGAACAGGGCCTCAACCGAGGCGTGAAGAGTAGGCAATTGATGATGATTGCCTTTGGCTCGTCGATAGGCACGGGCTTGTTTTTGGGCTCCGCGGGCTCGATCCAGTACGCGGGCCCGGCGGTGTTGATCTCTTTCGCCATCGTGGGTGCAATCGTGTATTTCCTCATGCGAATGCTCGGGGAGATGGCGGTGGAGCACCCTGTCTCCGGCTCTTTCGCGGCGTACTCGCGCGAATACATCTCCCCCGCTGCCGGCTTTATTACTGGCTGGAATTGGTGGTTTACCACCGTCGTTGTGGGCATGCTGGAGCTCACCGCCATGGGTACGTTTCTTGACTACTGGTTTCCCGGGCTTCCGCACTGGGTCACCGCGCTGGTGACCCTGCTGTCGGTGGTGGGGCTCAACGTGCTGAACGTCCGCGTGTTCGCGGAGACCGAATACTGGCTGTCCTTGGTCAAGGTGGCCGCGCTGGTGCTCATGATCGTGCTGGGGTTCGCTCTTGTGACGGGCCTCGGGCCTGAACCGGCGATCGGCTTTGCCAACATCACCGAGCACGGCGGGTTCATGCCGAACGGACTGTCCGGCGTGCTCTTCGCACTGGTGGCCGTGACGTTTACGTTTGGCGGCATCATGTCCATCGGCACCGCGGCCGGCGAAGCGGACAACCCGGAAACTGCCATCCCGCGTGCGGTGAACTCGGTGGTCTGGCGCATCCTGGTGTTCTACCTGGGCGGCATCGGCACGATTCTCCTCCTCGCGCCGTGGAACGAGCAGGAGGCGAGCGAAAGCCCGTTCATTCGCGTGCTCACCGGCGTCGGGTTCGGACCAGCTGCGACGGCCCTCAACGTGGTCATTGTGGTAGCCGTGTTCTCCGTGCTCAACACGATGACTTATTCGGGTGCGCGCATGCTGCGCGACCTCGCCCGCAACGGCCAAGCACCTCGCGTCTTCGCCGAGACTAGCGCGAAGGGCCTGCCCACCAAGGCGTTGCTTTTCGACGCCGCGCTCATGGGCATCGTCGTCATCTTGAACTTCTTCTTTGAGGGCAAAATTTTCGCGGTCTTGCTGGCCATCATCGTGGGCACCGAACTCATCACCTGGGCAGGCATCTGCATTTCCCACCTGAACTTCCGCAAACGCGAGACGAGTGCGACCTTTCCAGCTCCGTTCTACCCGGTGGCAAACTGGGTCTGCATCGGGTTTTTCATCCTCGTGCTCGTGCTCATGGGTATTCTTCCGGAATACCGCATGGGCCTTGCCACGCTGATTGGCTGGATCATCGTCCTCGGTCTCATTTCACTGACCACGCAACGCAGGAGCCGCGCATGATCCGTCCCGACCTTGAGTCGCTGCCAGCCTATGTTCCAGGTGCTCGCAATGAGCGCGCGATCAAACTTTCCTCCAACGAATGTGCGGAGGAGCCGCTGCCGTCTGTGCAGGAGGCAATGTCGCGCGCATTAGCCACCATGAACCGCTACCCGGATATGGGTGCGGTGGAGCTGCGCGCGGCACTCGCCCGGCACTTGGGGGTGGACGAGGCGCAAGTCGCTGTCGGCACCGGGTCTTCAGCCCTGTGCCAGCAGTTGGTCACTGCTGCCGCCGGCCCGGGGGACGAAGTGGTGTTCCCCTGGCGCAGCTTTGAGGCCTACCCCATCTTTGCCCAGATCGCCGGGGCGACGCCGGTAGCGGTGCCGCTGACCGCGGATCACCGCGTGGACCTACCCGCACTTGCAGCCGCCGTCACACAGGACACGAAGCTGGTCTTCGTGTGCAACCCGAACAATCCGACAGGCACCACCGTCACGGACGCGGAGTTCGCGGCGTTCATGGCGTCGGTCCCGGAGGACGTGCTTGTCGCTCTCGACGAGGCGTATTTCGAGTACAACCGTGCCGCCGACACGCCTGTCGCCACCGACGTGATCACCCGCTACCCCAATGTGGTGGGGCTTCGCACCTTCTCCAAGGCGTACGGGCTCGCCGGCGCGCGCGTGGGCTACGCGTTCGGGCCGCGCGCCATTATCGAGGCGCTGAACAAGGTCGCCGTGCCGTTCTCCGTGAGCTCAGTGGCGCAGGTCGCGGCGCTCGCCTCCTTGGATGCGCAGGACGAGCTGCACGCTCGTGTCGACGCCACGGTGGCCGAGCGGAGCCGCATCGTCGAGAAGCTTGGGCTCTCGGAGTCCCAAGCCAACTTCGTGTGGCTGCCCAGGGAGGGACAGGACCTAGCGGACAGGCTGGCGGCAGAAGGCGTGCTCGTGCGCGTGTTCCCCGAGGGCATCCGCGTGACGGTGACAAACGCCGAGGAAACCGACGCACTGCTGGAGGCTTGGGATCGTGCGCAATGAACGACGCCGCGTCATCGCGGCAACCACCGTCGGCACCGCGATTGAGTGGTACGACTACTTCCTCTACGCCGCCGTTGCTGGCTTGGTGTTTAACAAGATCATGTTCGGCCCGCTCGGCCCGGCCGCGGCGACGATTGCCAGCTTCCTCACCGTCGGGCTTTCGTTCCTGTTCCGCCCGCTTGGCGCCGTGCTCGCCGGCCACTTCGGCGACCGTCTGGGGCGGCGCGGCGTGCTGATGGTCACGCTGTTCACCATGGGAACCGCCACCGCGCTGATCGGCCTGTTGCCCACGTACGAGACCGCTGGATGGCTCGCACCTGCCGCGCTGGTGGTGCTACGCATCCTGCAGGGCACCTCCGCTGGCGGAGAGTGGGGCTCCGCGGTGCTGCTGGCTGTAGAGCACGCACCGGTGGACAAACGTGGCCTCTACGGAGCTGGCCCCCAAGTCGGTGTCCCTGCGGGTCTTCTGCTTTCCTCAGGCGTGCTCGCGCTGATGACCGTGATCGCCCCCGGCGACGCATTCCTGCAATGGGGCTGGCGCGTGCCGTTTTTGCTCTCCATCGGCCTGACGGTTTTGGGCTGGTGGATCCGCACCGGCGTGGAGGAATCGCCGGTGGTTGAAGAAATGCGGGAAGTTGGGGCGCGTAACCCGGTCGGCGCGCTCTTCCGCAACCATGCGGGTCTGGTACTGGCCGCAGCACTCATCTTCGCAGCCAACGGCACGGTGGGATACATGACCACCGGCGGCTACATCCAGAACTACGTCACCGACCCGGCGGGGCTCGCGCTGGAACGCGGTGACATCCTCTGGGCTGTCACCGCCTCCGCTGCCATGTGGTTGTGCACCACCGCGTTCGCGGGCTGGGTGTCGGACTACATCGGGCGCACGCGGACTCTTGCTGTCGGGTTTGTGGTGCAGGCCGCCGGAGTGGCGGCACTGTTCCCGCTGGTGAACACCGGATCACTGGCCAAGATCACCGCGGCCCTGATCTTCCTCACCGTCGGCCTCGGGCTGACCTACGGCGAGATCGGCGCGTTCTACGCGGAGCTCTTCCCCGCCTCCATTCGTGCCTCCGGTGCCTCCATCTCGTACGCTCTGGGGGCGGTCTTAGGTGGTGCCTTCGCACCCACCATCGCCGCGGCACTGCGCGAGGCGACGGGCGGCACCGCCGCGATCACCGCGTACTTGATGGCGGCAACGCTGGTCGGCCTCGTCGTCACGCTTCTGGTGCGGGACCGGCGCGGGATACCGCTCGGCCACGAACACGAGGAGTTGCAGGCCACCGGGCATTTTGTGTGGCAGGAGCGCCCTGTTACCCTGTAGCAGTCTCGGCGAGGGCTTTCGGGCCGTTATCGACGCGATTTGAGATCCTTTTGCGATCACTCGACGAGCACGCATCCGTTCAGTGGTCGCAGGCCCGGCCTGTGGCCCTTCACAGAAGAAGGAGTACACCATGGCTATTACCCCCACCGTTATCAAGGGTGAGCGTCGCGAGGAGTTCGGCAAGGGCTCCGCACGCCGTCTGCGCCGCGACGGCAAGATCCCGGGTGTCTTGTACGAAAAGGGCATCGACAACGTCCACTTCGCGGTCGACCGCATCGAGATGACCGCAGTCGTGCGTAACGACGGCACCAACGCCATCGTTGAGCTGGAGCTCGACGGCGAGAAGCTGCTCGCCATGGTCAAGCACATCGACCAGAACGTGCTGACCCTCGACATCGACCACATCGACCTGTTCGGCATCAAGCGCGGCGAGAAGGTCACCGTCGAGGTACCGGTTGTCACCGAGGGCGAGGCCGCTCCCGACGCAGTCGTGCTGCAGGAGGCGGACGTGGTCGAGATCGAGATCGACGCGCTGTCCATCCCGGACGAGCTCACCATCTCCATCGAGGGCAAGGAGATCGGCGACACGCTGTACGCGTCCGACCTCCAGCTGCCGGCCGGCGCGGAGCTCATCTCCGACCCGGAGACCCTGCTGGTCAACGTCACCTACCAGGAGGTCGACGAAGACCTCGAGGCCGCTGCAGAGGAGGCCGAGGAGGGCGGCGCTGAGGCTGGCGCTGACGCCGACGCAACCGTCGAGATCGCAGACGGCGGCGAGGGCGACGAGGGCGAAAACCAGTAAATCCCTGCCCCCAACGGCCACAGGTGCCTCACCTGTGGCCGTTGTTTTGTGCCGGTTATCCTCGTACGCGTGACTATTTTGATCGTCGGCTTGGGCAACCCCGGCCCGCAGTACGCCGCCACGCGCCATAACGCCGGCGTGTTCGTAGTCGAGGAGCTGCTGGGCCGCGCCACACCGATGCCCGCCCAGCTTGCAGCTCACAAGCGCACCAACACGGAGATCGCAGAGCTTGCGAAGGGGCGTTTGCTTGCCGACGACCATGCGGTCCTCGCCCGCACTCGGTCCTTCATGAACCTCTCCGGCGGCCCGGTGAAGGCGCTGATGGACTACTTCAGCGTCAAATCCGAAGACCTCTACGTCATCCACGACGAACTGGACTTGGAGCTCGGCGAGGTCAAGCTGCGCCGCGGCGGCGGCGACCACGGCCACAACGGGCTGAAGTCCATCACCAAGTCGCTCGGCGGCAAGCCGTACAACAAGGTGGCGGTGGGGATCGGCCGCCCGCCCGGGCGCATGGCGCCGGCGGATTACGTGCTCAAACCCTTCAGCGCGAAGGAGCAGGTAGACCTGGCTATCGCGGCGGCGGACGCGGCTGACGAGATCTTGCGCGCGATAGGCTAGCGGCCATGAAGCTTGCCACGATCAGGACCGGAGACACCACCACTGCTGCACGCGTTATCGACGACCACAGGGCGGTGAACCTCAGGGCGGAAGACGTGGGCGAGCTATTGCGCTGTGGCAGCTTCGACGAGGGCGAAGAATTCACCTTCGCAAAGGAGGACCTGGCACCCGTGATCCCGCGGCCCGGCAAGATCATCTGTGTCGGGCTGAACTACGCCAAGCACATTGCGGAGATGGGCCACGAGCGGCCGGATGCGCCCACCTTGTTCATCAAGTACCCGGAAGCGCTGATCGGCCCTTACGACGACGCCGAGGTGCCCGGGTTCAACGCGGACACACTCGACTTTGAAGGCGAGCTGGCCGTGATCATCGGCGCTCGGGCCCGCCACGTCAGCGAAGCAGACGCGGCAGACTACATCGCGGGCTACGCCGTGATCAACGACTACACCCAGCGCCACTACCAAAAGCGCACGCAGCAGTGGCACCAGGGCAAGTCCCTGGAGAATACCGCCGGGTTCGGCCCGTGGTTGGACACCGAATGGCAACCGGGCCCGGCGCTCACGACCACACTCAACGGCGAGGTCATGCAGCACGCCCCCACCGACGACCTGGTGTTCACGCCGGCGAAGCTGGTGGAGTTTATCTCGCACCTCTACCCGCTCGAGCCGGGCGACGTGATCGCCACCGGCACACCGGACGGTGTCGGCCACGCCCGGGACCCGAAGCGCTACCTGCGCGACGGCGACACAGTGCGCGTTGAGATCGAGGGCCTCGGCGCGATCGAAAACACCACCCGCGTGGTCTAGCGGGCATGCCCCTCTGGTGTCTCAGCTGCCTTGTAGGTACGCTTCGATCTCTGCCGCCGGTGCAGCCATGAGCTCGCCGCGATCTGCCCCGACGAGGCAGTAGTCGTTGTCCTTGGTCATCGGGCGCAGGTAGGGGTAGGTGGGCGGCAAGTCCGGGTGAGCGCGGGTGAACTCCGTTTCCACCCCGCTCGCCCACCGTCCGGAAAACGCCCGCGAGACCACAGCGGGCGCACTTGAGCGCAGCAGCTCGCGGTTGCGCGGACTCGTGCCCGCTTCGTCCGCCAGCAGGAACGCGGTGCCGCACGCAACGGGCACATCTAGCTTGGCCACCTCCTCCGGTCCCCGCACCCCTCCCGCCGCGATCACGGGCCCGTTCACGAACGCTAGTAGTGCTTCCAATGCACGTTGGTCCGGCTCGTTGTGTTGGCTCCACGTGCCGCGGTGCCCTCCGGCGCGCGGGCCTTGGACGATCACGCCGTCGACTCCCCTGCGCTGCGCCTCTGCGATTTCGGCCGGGCTGGTTACGGTCGCCCAAGCCTCAGAACCGACGGTATGCAGCTGGGCGATTTCGGCCTCGCTGAAACATCCGAACGTGGACGACACCACGGCAGGTGCGGCGTCAAGCACGAGGGCAAACTTCTCGGCGTAATCGGACACCACGTCCGGGACTTCGGTGCCGAGGCGGCGGGCGACCGTGAGGACGTCGTCAGGCAGAGGTTCAGGCTGCGGCACAAACAGGTTGGCGCCGAACGGCGGCTCGCATTCGACGAGCCAGTCGCGGGCCTGCGCCACGGTGCAGGTACCCAGCGCGATGAACCCGAACTGGACGGCGTTGACGAGCGCGGGCGTGGAGGGCCCACCGGCCATGGGTGCTGCGATCACACTAGGAAAGTCCATGGCTAGAGTATGCGCCATGTTCGGATTCTTCAGGCGCAAACGCACCCCGCAACTCCAGGCGGATTGGCTTGTGGTGGGCTTGGGCAACCCCGGCGCCAAATACGCTGCCACCAGGCATAACGTGGGCTACATGGCGCTCGACGAGCTAGCCGGCGGGCTGCAACCTGTACCGGGAATCAAAGCCCGCGTGCAGGTGCGTGACGGGGTGGCGTACGCGCGGTCGACGACGTACATGAACACCACCGGCGAAGCCGTCGGGCCGCTAGCCAAGCAGCTCGGCGTGGCGCCCGACCACATCATCGTCATCCACGACGAGCTGGATCTCCCAGCGGGGACGATGCGGGTCAAGCTCGGCGGGAACGAGAACGGCCACAACGGGCTGAAGTCAATCACCGAGCACCTGGGCACGCGCGACTACCTGCGGGTGCGAATCGGCATCGGGCGGCCACCGAAAGGGGTGACGGTGCCGGATTGGGTGCTTGGGCCGGTCGAAGGCGAGGTCCCGGTGGGAACCGCGGCGCAGGCGGTGCGCCTGCTCATCACAGACGGGCTGCAGAAGGCGCAGAACGTCATCCACGCGCGCTAGCTGGCGGCCTCTTCAAGATCGCTGAGCAGACGCAAGAGTGCTGCATGTTGGCGCTCGCGCGGGGCGAACGACCCGCCCTCGACGTCCTCGCCGAAGATGTGGAGCGCTACCTGGTTGCGGATGTCCACCATGGACAGGTTTGCCACAATCTGGCGCCAGTGCTCCACCGCGCGCACGCCGCCCTCGCCGCCGTAGCTGACAAACGCGACGGGCTTGCCGGCCCACTCCCCGTACAGCGAATCGAAGGCGTTTTTCATCGTCCCCGGCACGGAATGGTTGTACTCGGGGGTGACAAAGACGTAGCCGTCGCACGCATCCACAGCCTCGGACCAGCGGGCCACCACCGGGTCGTCGTACTGCTTGTTCGCCGCTCCCGGCACCGTCTCTGCCACCAGGTGAGGAACGTTGAAATCCGCGAGGTCGAGCAGGCGGTACTGCACGTCGCGCTCGCCTGCGGCTTCGATCACCCAGGAAGCTACACTCTCGCCGATGCGTCCGCTACGGACCGAACCAAGGAACACTCCGATTGTTGTCACGGACACGACTGTACTTGGCCGAAGGTGCGTCGATAAGCTAGCTGCTCATGAGCACCGTTTCCGAGGCCTCCCGCCGCCGCACTTTCGCCGTCATCGCCCACCCGGACGCCGGTAAGTCGACGATCACCGAGGCGCTGGCATTGCACGCCCACGTGATTTCGGAAGCTGGCGCGGTGCACGGCAAGGGCAACCGCAAGTCCACGGTGTCGGACTGGATGGAAATGGAAAAGGAACGCGGCATCTCGGTCGCGTCCTCCGCACTGCAGTTCGAGTACGCACCAGACGCTCACGAGGGCGAGCCGTACGTGATCAACCTGGTGGACACCCCGGGCCACGCGGACTTCTCCGAGGACACCTACCGCGTGCTCTCCGCCGTCGACGCTGCAGTCATGCTTATCGACGCAGCCAAGGGCCTTGAGCCCCAAACCCTGAAACTCTTCCGCGTCTGCAAAGCGCGCGGGCTACCCATTGTCACCGTGATTAACAAGTGGGACCGCGTGGGCCGCGAGCCGCTCGAGCTTGTGGACGAGATTGTCACCGAAATCGACCTCCAACCCACCCCGCTGTACTGGCCGGTAGGCGAGGCGGGCGACTTCCGCGGCCTGGCCCACGTCGACGCCGAAGGCTCAATCGACGGGTACGTGCACTTCACCCGCACCGCCGGCGGCTCCACCATCGCGCCCGAAGAGCACTACAGCGTTGACGAGGCCGCCGCGAAAGAAGGCGACGTGTGGGACACCGCCGTCGAGGAGGCGGAGCTGCTGCTCGAAGACGGCGCGGTGCACGACCAGCAGCTGTTCGAGCAGTGCATCACCTCCCCCATCATCTTCGCCTCCGCGATGCTGAACTTCGGCGTGCACCAGATTCTGGACACGCTGTGTGCCATCGCCCCGGCGCCGGAAGGCCGCGCATCCGACCCGAAGGCCGTGGAGGCGTCCACCACAGCAATGGACGAGCAGCGCGAAATAGGCGACGACTTCGCCGGCGTGGTGTTCAAGGTGCAGGCCGGCATGGACAAAAACCACCGGGACACGCTCGCGTTCATGCGCGTGGTCTCCGGCGAGTTCGACCGCGGCATGCAGGTCACGCACGCGCAATCCGGACGCAGCTTTTCCACGAAGTACGCGCTAACCGTGTTCGGCCGCAACCGCGACACCGTGGACACCGCGTACCCGGGCGACATCATCGGCCTGGTCAACGCGGGTGCGCTCGCGCCCGGCGACACGATCTACGCCGGCAAGAAGGTGCAGTTCCCGCCGATGCCGCAGTTCGCGCCGGAGCACTTCCGCACCCTGCGTGCGAAGTCGCTGGGCAAGTACAAGCAGTTCCGCAAGGCGCTGGACCAGCTGGACGCCGAGGGCGTTGTGCAGATTCTGCGCAACGACCTGCGCGGCGACGCCGCCCCGGTCATGGCGGCCGTGGGCCCCATGCAGTTCGAGGTCATGCAGGCGCGCATGGAAAACGAGTACAACGTCGAGACCGTCACCGAGCCGATCCCTTACTCCGTGGCCCGGCGCACCGACGCTGAGTCCGCCCCCGAGCTTGGCCGCCAGCGCGGCGTGGAGATTTTCACCCGCACCGACGGCCAACTTATCGCCCTATTCGGCGACAGGTGGAAGCTCGCCTTCGTGGAAAAGGAGCACCCGGAGCTGACCATCGAGCCACTCATCGCAGACTAGCGCTTCGCGGTGAGGAACTCGCGCATCGCGGGCCAGTCGCGCTCCACCTGCGCCTGGCCGGCCGCGTAGTTCGCCCACAGTTTCTCCGCGTTGAGCTCGGTGGACTCCACTCCCATCGCGTCGGGAAAGAAGATGTAGGCGTTGCCGGCGTCGGCTTCTTCGATAAGCGACTGTTTCGCGGCGTTATAAATGCCCGGCCGGGCAACCATCGCGTCGGCGACCTTGGGCGTATTGCGCAGGATGCGGCGTATCGCGCGCTCGCGTTTTTGCGGTCCTTTGACGTAGTCGCGGGGGCGGGTGAGCACCGCGAGGAAACGGGTGTAGCCGGCAGCGCGGGCGGCGTCGATAAGCAACCCGCCCGAGGTGCCCAGCGCACCGTCTACGTACGGCACCCCGTCGATCTCGCGCATCTTCATCAAAATCGGCAGCGTCGACGAGGTCCGCGCGGCAAGGGCGACGTCCTCCAAGGTGCGCAGGTCGTCGCGGTTAAACGCCACCGTCTCCCCCGTATCGGCGCGCACGGCCTCCACGTGCACCTCCTCGGTGGTCCGGGCAAACGCGTCGAAGTCGAACGGCAGAACATCCTCGGATTGCTCGTACGCCCACTCGCCGTTGATCAGGCCCTTGCCTCGCACCACAGAGCGCCAGCCGCCGAACTTGGGGTTGCACACAAACTCCGTGAACGCGTTCTCAGAGCGCCACGTGTCGCGGGAGGCGAAGTTCAGCGCGTGGACCGAGCCTGCGGAAATGCCGCCGACCCAGCCGAACTGGACCTCTTCCGCGATGAGCTTTTCCACCACGGGGGCTGTGTAGGAGTTGCGGGTACCTCCGCCTTCGAAGATGAGGGCGGTGTCGCGGGCGTCAATCATGCGTGCGAGCCTACGCGCACAGCCTCCCCGATCGCGTTCCAGGCGACCTCCGCAAATTCGGCCTCGTCGAGGCCCCCGCAGCCCTCGGGCATGTGCCCCCAGTACTCGGCGCTGGTGACCTCGGGCAGCTCCTCGACGTTTAAGCGGGTGGGCAGGTCGGGGACCTCAGGCATGGCGCCGCCAATGATCCCGAGCACGTCCAGGCCCCTCGCGCGGGCTTGGACGCAGGTCAGCTCGGCCAGATTGAGGCTGCCCAGCCCCAGCGAGGTCACCACTACGAGCGGTGCGCCGAGGGCGCTCGCGATGTCGGCGAGGGTGTAGTCGTCCGCAAGCCGTACCAGCAGCCCGCCGGCACCTTCTACCAGCACAACGCGATCCGGGGCGTTGAGGCTGCGCACCCACTCGGTGACTTCGTTCAGGCTCGGGGTCTGGATGCCCGCCCGCCGCGCGGCGAGGTTCGGCGCGAGGGGCTCGGGGTAGCGCCAGTGCTCGAACGTTGCAATGCCAGCAAGCTTGGCGACGGCTGACGCGTCCCCCTGCCCCGGCGCCTCCCCCGTCTGAATCGGCTTGGCGGCCACCACGTCGACGCCGCGGCGGCGAAGCACGCTGGCAATGGCGGCGGTGGCCACCGTCTTGCCCACATCTGTGTTTGTGCCGGTAACTGCGACGATCATTTCGCGCCCTCCTCCGTTGCTGTTTGTGTTGCTGCACGCGCGGCCGCGGCGATCCCCCGGCAGATCTGGGCGATGTCCTCGTCCGTGCAGATGTACGGCGGCATGGTGTAGATGAGCCGGCCGAAGGGGCGGACCCACACGCCCTCGGCCATCGCGGCCTCGGTTGTTGCGCGCATAGGCACGTCAGCGTCCATCTCGACCACGCCGATGGCACCGAGCACCCGCACATCCGCTACACCCGGTAGATCCGCCAGCGGGGCTAGGCCGCGCTCGAGCCCCGTTTCGATCCGGCCCACTTGGTCGCGCCAGGTACCCTCCGCCACCATCGCGACAGACTCCGCGGCGACGGCGCACGCCAGCGGGTTCGCCATGAACGTCGGGCCGTGCATAAGCGCCCTGGGTTGCATCCCACGCGCGATCTCTTCAGTGGCCAGGGTCGCGGCAAGGGTGACAAACCCGCCGGTCATCGCCTTGCCCACGCACATAATGTCCGGCACGACCCCGTTGTCCAGGGTGGTGAACAGCTGGCCGGTGCGGCCAAACCCGGTGGCGATTTCGTCGGCGATGAGGGGGATGCCGGAGGCGTCGCAAAGCTTTCGTAGCCCGGCTACGAGCTCGGGGTCGTGGAAGCGCATCCCACCAGCACCTTGCACTACGGGCTCGACGATCACGCCGGCGATCTCGGGGGTGATCAGGCGGGCGAACTGCTCGAGGTAGGCGTCTCGCTCGCGCTCCGACGCACCGCGGATTGGCGGGGCGGGCGCGAAGACCTGGGGTTTGAGCGCGTCACCCCACATCGCGTGCATGCCGCCTTCCGGGTCGCAGACGCTCATGGTGGCGAACGTGTCGCCGTGGTACCCGGACCGCCAGGTTAAGAATGTGGTGCGCTCTGGGTGGCCTTGACCGATGGCGTACTGCAGCGCCATCTTCATCGCCACCTCCACTGACACCGAGCCAGAGTCGGAGAAGAACACTTGGGAGAACGCGCCGCCGGTGAGTTCCAGCAGCCGCTGGGTCAGCGTGGCCGCGGGCTCGTGGGTGAGCCCGCCGAACATGACGTGGCTCATTGTGGCGATCTGTTTTTCGGCGGCCGCGACCAGCCGCGGGTTGGAGTGCCCGTGGATGACGGCCCACCAGGACGACATGGCGTCGATCAGCACGCGGCCGTCGTGAAGCGTAATGCGCGGCCCGGAGGCGTAAGCGACGGGGTACGTGAACTGCCCCGGCTCGGCGTACGGGTGCCAGATGTGGGCCGCGTCGATTGCGGCGATCTCGCGTTGATCCATAGTTCATGGACGTTAGCAGCTCACGCCACGTTTTGAACGGTGTTCAGGCCTACGGGGTGAGTGCGCCCCCGGTCACCGCGAGGGTCTCGCCCGAGATGTAGGACGCGGCCTCGGAAGCCAGGAAAACGTACGCGCCGGCGAGCTCCGCTGGCTGGCCCGGGCGGCCGATATCGGAATCCTGCGCGAAGTTGTCCACCACCTCTTTCGGCTGCCCCTCCGCCGGCTGGATCACTGTCCAGATCGGGCCCGGCGCGACGGCATTGACGCGGATGCCCTTGGACGGCAGCAGCTCACCGGAAAGGCCCTTGGCCAAGTTGTTGAAGGCAGCCTTGGTCATTGCGTAATCCAGCAGTTCTTTCGACGGGCTGTACGCCTGGATCGACGTGGAGAAGATGATGGACGACCCCGGTTTCATGTGCTTGACCGCCTCTTTGGTCACCCGGAACGCAGAGTAGATGTTGGTTTTCATCGTGGCGTCGAAGTCTTCATCGGAAATGTTCAGCAGGCCGTCGTTCCACACCTGGCGCGACGCGTTGTTGACCAAAATGTCAATGCCTCCGAGGCCGTCGACGGTCTTCTGCACCGCCGCGACACAGTTTTCGCGCTCCCGTAGATCGCTCGGGATCGCCACGGCCTTTCGCCCGGCGTCCTCGATGAGCTTCACAATGCGGTCGGCGTCCTCCTGCTCCTCCGGCAGGTAGGCGATAGCGACGTCTGCGCCCTCGCGGGCAAACGCGACGGCGGTCGCTGCGCCGATGCCGGAATCACCCCCGGTAATGAGGGCGCGACGCCCCTTGAGCTTGCCGGAGCCGACGTAGGAATCCTGGCCCAGGTCAGGCTCGGTGGCCATCTTCACGTCCAGGCCGGGATTGTCCTGGCGCGGCTCGGAGGGAAATTCGGACTGGTATTTCGTGCGTGGATCAATGAGTGCCATGGCGCCACCCTACCGGCACCGTTGTGATCAACCGTCCAGAATTTCGTCGGCCGCGCGGTCGGTCCACCGGCGCAGCTGCAGGCGCCACGCCGCACCGTCATTGGACCGCGGCGGGGCCTGAATGCACCGGCGTGAGTCGAATCCTGCCTGCAGCTCCTTGGCACGCAGCACCTCGGCGTCGATCTTCACCCCCATGAGCAGCACCACGTTCATTGTCCACACGAGCACCAGCACCGCCAGGACGGTTCCAAACGCGCCGTAGGTGCTGCGCACTCCCACAAGCCGGAGGTACCAGCCGAAGCCCACCCAGAGCATGCTGGCAACCGCGAGCGCGAGCGCGGAACCGAGCGTGAGCACCCGGAAGCGCCCCGGGCGCACGTTCGGTGTGAAGTGGTAGAGCACGCTGACCAGGGCAACAGCCACCACGGCAATCACCGGCCCGCGCAGGTAATCCCACACTGGAAGGAAGATCGAGGTGAGGTACTCCAGCTCGTCCTCCAGCTGCAGCGGGCGCGCAACCGGTCCAAGGACGGGGGTGACGATGCCGTCGGTAAGCAGCGCGCCCAAGATGATCACCACCGCGCCGATGACAAGCACGAGGGTGACCAGCCACATCGTCGCCCACGTCACCACGATCGGGCGGCCCTCGACACGCCCGTACATGAGATTCGCGTTGCGCGAAAACGAGCGCACGTAGCCTGAGGCGGACAACAGCGAGATCACCACTGACACCACAAGGGCGATTGTGCTTTGCGACGGCGTCCCGACAATCGTCATCAGCAACCTCAACGCGTCCTCTTGGAGTTCCGCCGGCACGTACGTCTGGATCAGGTCCACGAGCAGCGAGTCCGGCGCATCTTCCACGCGTGGCAGAAGCAGGCTGAAAATGGAGTACGCGGCCAGAAGCATCGGCGCTACAGATAGCAGCGTGTAATAGGTCATCGCCGCCGCGCGGTCCACCATGCCGTCGTTAGAGAAGTCCGCGAAGATACGCCGCAACACCGATTTCCACCCCGCTTTGGTCAGCCGGTTGCCGCGGCCGAGCGGGGACTCGTAATCATGCGGGGTGACAACCACGTCGCCGGTGCCGTACGGCATGACCAGCTCCGCGCGGTATGTGGTGCCGTCAGTCATCGCTCAACGCCGTCGGCGCGCCGAGGTTGTCGCCAACGCACTGGCCGTGGAGCACCCCGCGGGCGCGCGACATAAGTTCCATACCGGTCAACCTTATACACTCGGCTGCCATGGGACTTCTTAGCCGCGCACGCCAGCTCCTCGGCCTCGGGCACACGCCTCTGGTGGATTTTCCGGAGCAGTTCGAACCCGTGGACGTGGATAGGCTGCAGGTGCACACAGCGAAACTCTCCCCCGACACGGAGGAGAAGATGGTGATTGTGACCACCACGCCAAAGGCGCTAGAGCGCATCACGGCCGGGGGCGCCGTGCAGCTGCGCCACCCAGGCGAGCGCGACGTGACGTTCGTGCCCGTGGGGCGGGATGCGGTGCCGGTGCTGGACCCCAAGCTCGGCTGGCTCATCCCCGTCAGCCCGGCGACCGCATCCGAGCTGGCAGCGCTGCCAAAAGGCCCAGGCGAGCACGAGTTGCGTTCGCTGCACCTGGGCCTGATTATTCAGCCACTGAACCTGCCCTAGACCAACCCGATCCAGTTCCAGTACGTCGCCGACAGCAACAGGATAAGCACGTAGCCCACGATGGTCAGCGGGATACCCGTGCGCAGGAACTGCTTTGAGGTAAACGCGCCCGTGCCGTAGGCGAGCATGTTCTGCGGCGCGGAGACCGGAAGCAAGAAGCCGAAGCAGATCACAAACTGCTGGATGATCACAAACCCGATACCGTTGTTCGGCACATCCAGCGTGGCGGCGAGCGCGATAAACACCGGGATGAGTGCGGACGCCAGCGAGGTCGCGGATGCGAAGCCCAAGTGGATGAGGATATTGAACAGGCTCACCAGGGCGATGGTTGCAAGGATCGGCATAGACGCCAGACCGATAGCACCGAACGTGGACTCAGACAGCCAGGTCGCCGCGCCCGTGTCCAGCAGGAATTTGCCCAGCGAGATGCCGGCGGCGAATACAACCAGGGTTCCCCAGTTGATGTGCTCTTGGGCGTACTTCCAGTCCATCACGCCGATGCCAGGTGTGAGCATGATGCCGACGGCGACGATGGTGATGGTGGCGGAGCTAATCGGGTGCACAATGCCCTCCGTCGCCCAGAACAGGAGCAGCGCAACGGCGATGGCGGTGAGGCGCTTCTCGGCGCCGGTCATGGGGCCCATTTCAGCCAGCTGCTTCTCGACGAGCTCACGCCCGCCCTCAATCGCCTCAGCCTCCGGCTTGATGGCCCAGCGCATGATGAAAAACAGCGCAATCGACATCAAAATCGACCACGGGGCGGCCCACAGGAACCACTGCCCCCAAGAGACGGTTTGATCCAGCTGGTCTTCGATGAAACCGACCGCCACTAGGTTCTGCGCTGCGGCGGTCTTGATGCCCACGTTCCAAATAGACACGGCTTGCGTCGCCGTAATCACCAGCAGCGCCGCCAGCTTCGATTCCTTGGCCAGGCCGAACGCGGCCACCATGCCCATAAGGATCGGCACCACGGCACCGGCACGCGCGGTCGCGGACGGCACGAAGAAGGCCAGGATGATGGAGATGACAATGGCACCGATGACGATGTTGGAGACCTTTTCACCCGCCATTTTCAGCACATAGAGCGCGAGCCTGCGGTGCAATCCGGTCGCCTGCATGGCCGTGGCCAGCGCGAGCGCCGCCGCGACGAGGGCCACCGCGGACGACGAGAACCCGCTCATCGCGATGCTCAAGCCTTTCGACGCACCAACGGCCTCCCCCGTCTCCGGGTCAGTGGCGAACGTGAGCATGATGGCAATAAGCCCGACAATCATCACCGCGCTAACGGGGTATGACACCGCCTCGGTCACCCACATGATCACCGCGAATGCGAGCATGCCCAGCGCGATCTTCGCCGGCATGGCAAGGCCCGCAATCGGGATGAGCAGCACCGCTGCCAGCGCTACAAACGCCGCGATGAACGCGAGAACCTTGCCGGTGGTTTTCTCCTCCCCCGCCGGTTGTCTGTCTTGCGTTGTCACGGGTGTTGCCGCCGTGGTCACGATGCTCCTCCTCGATTCGGTTGTCTTAACTCCGACGGTAGTCCTGCCTATAACGCCTGCAAAATGGGACAAGCGTACGGTGAGCCGAAGGTGCGTCGATGGGCAGGCGTAGCATCGGCGCCATGAACTTGAGCTCGCAGCTGACCTACAACATGCACCACGGCGCGGAGGATCTGCGCATTCTGCTGACCACCGACATCACCAATAACTTCCTTCCGCAGTCCTGGCAGGCTTCGCTGCGCGACCTCAGCTTCTCGGTGGTCGGCCTGTGGGATTCGGTCGTGCGCGGCATTTCGGTGCTGACCTAGACGCCCGAACGGCCCCGGGGACCGGATCCCCGGGGCCGTTCTCTCGCGGTGATTTCCTGTCGCCCAGCGTCAACCGGAAGGTCTCTGGGCGCCAAGGCGGGGGGATCGGTTTGCGAGGCGTCCCCTCTCCATATACGGAGGGTGAAAGTGGCTCTGCGCTGGAAGTATAAAGAGTATAAAAGGCGTTTTCTGTATAACGAGTATAAAGAGTATAAAAGCTTGGAGGTGCACATGCAGAACCCATTCATCCCCACATTCGGCGTTTCTCCCGTTGTGCTCGGCGGTGATGACAGTCTCATCCGCGACTTCGGCGCCGGCCTCGATGGTGGTCCGGGCGATCCTCGACGCACCTTGCTCATCTCCGGCCCTCGCGGCATTGGCAAGACGGTCGCGCTCAATGAGTTAGAGGACGAAGCCGCAAGACACGGCTGGGTCGTTCTACGCGCTCAGCCCTACGAGCTCATCAGCCCGCTCGTCGCTTCCGTTATCCCCAAGACTCTCTCGTCTCTGCGGCAGAAGAATCCCGACCGCCGCAGAATCACTGGCGTAAATATCGCGGGCATCGGCGGGTTTTCCACCGAAACCCCATCCAGCGAGAAGCCCGAACCCTCGTTGATCGGTTCACTCAACGCACTCTGCGACGCGCTTCCGCAAGGCTCTGGCGCGCTGCTGACATTGGACGAAGTCCAGAGCGTCGATCCGAGGGAGCTGTGGCAGCTCACCGCCGCAGTGCAGGATCTACGCAGAGATGGGCGCGACGTCGCCTTCGCGGCCGCTGGGCTACCTGACGGGGTTGCAACGCTGCTTCAGCACCCAGGCACCACCTTTCTCCGCCGCGCTCAGCACACCGTGCTCGCCCCAATGACACCAACTGAGACGCTTACGGTGCTTGAGGAGACCGCGCTGCAGGGCGCGGTCCACATCCCGGCCGATGTATTGCACGATGCCGCAGCGCTCACACGGGGCTACCCCTTCCTGATCCAGCTCCTCGGCTACCACCTGTTCGAGCGCGCAATCCGCAGGGACCAGCTCGTCTCACACGACGATCTCGGGGCGGTAACCCCGGACGTATTGAGAACACTGGGAGACCTCGTTCACCAGCCTGCGCTCTTACACCTTCCCACCGCCGAGCTTGAATACCTCGAGGCAATGGCCGAAGTCCAGGACGGCCAACAAGCTGTGCCAAGCGCTGCCATCGCGCAACGATTAGGCAAGAGCCTGCAGCAGGTGTCGATGGTGCGGCAGAGACTCATCGACCGCGAGTTGATCTATTCCCCTCGCCGGGGTGCGCTCAATTTTGCCATCCCCCACATGGGCTCCCACCTCAAGCAGCGCGCCACTCGCGACACCGGTTGGGACTAGCAGACCAAACGCAAATATTGCACATACTGCGCAACTTTGTATACAGTGTGCAACATGTCTGAATTCCTCTACCGGCTAGGCAGCTGGTCCTACAAAAAAGTCTGGCCATTTTTGGCCATATGGCTCATTCTTTTGGGCGCCCTTGGCTTCGGCGCTGCGAACTTTGCCAAGTCCCCCAGTCCGACATTTTCCATGCCTGACATGGACTCCACCGTTACGCAGGAGAAGATGAACGAGCGCTTCGGCACCGACGAGGACGCGATGAGCGTGCCCAGCGGCACCGTCGTGATCAAGGCGCCGGAGAGCAAGACGCTGAAAGACCCGGAGGTGATGGCCGAGGTCGACGCCATGCTCGACGAGCTGAAGGCCACCGGCGATTTCCGCAATCCGGACGCGATTGTCAACCCGGTGCTCGCCGCCGGTGGGATGGCCAAACAGATGGGCGAAGCCAAGGCGGCCCAGGGCATGCCGCAGGAGCAAATCGAGGCTGACCTCGCGGCGTTGTCTCCTCTGAGCCCGGATGCAACCACCGGCACCGTCAGCGTCACGTTCACCGAGGACAACGTGATGGACATTCCGGCGGAGACGCTCGACGAGGTCGAGAGCATCCTCGAGCGTTACGACGGTTCCGACCTCACCGTGAAGTACAACGGCAACGCGTTCACCAGCGCGGGAAAGATGGACGGCACCTCCGAGCTGATCGGCATGGCCGTGGCCGCGCTTGTGCTGCTGGTGACATTCGGCTCCCTTGTCGCGGCCGGTCTGCCGCTGATCAGCGCCGTGATCGGTGTCGGCGTGGGCATCCTCGGCGTCCAGTTGGGCACCCTGTTCACGGATTCCATCTCTGACATGACGCCGACGCTGGCCTCCATGATCGGGCTCGCCGTAGGCATCGATTACTCCCTGTTCATCGTGGCGCGATTCCGCAACGAGCTGATCTCGTCGTCCGGCCTCAACGACCTGTCACCGAAGGAACTGGCGCGTGAACTGAAGAAGATGAGCAGGGCTCAGCGCGCGCACGCGATGGGCATGGCACTGGGCACCGCTGGCGGATCCGTCGTCTTCGCAGGCACGACGGTGCTGATCGCACTTGCCGCCCTGTCGATCATCCGCATCCCGTTCCTCACCACCATGGCGCTCGCCGCGGCGGCGACCGTCGCCATCGCTGTGCTTGTCGCGCTGACGTTCCTGCCTTCGCTGCTCGGGCTGCTGGGCACCCGCGCGTTCGCGATCCGCATTCCCGGCCCGAAGGTGCCGGATCCCGAAGACGAGAAACCGACCATGGGACTTCTGTGGGCGCGCCAGATTCGCGCTCGCCCGTGGCTCAACCTCATCGTCGGCGTGCTGCTGTTGGGCATCCTGGCCATCCCCGCCGCCAACCTGCGTCTGGCCATGCCCACCGACGGCACCGCGAAGCTGGGGTCGCCGCAGCGTGAAGCGTACGAGCTTATCGACGCCGCCTTCGGCCACGGCCGCAACGCCCCCATGATCGCGTACGTGGACACGGCAGACGTGGCAGAGCAGGACCGCATGGGCGCGTACCAGACGCTGCTGCAGGACTTCGCCGGCACTGAAGGCGTGGTCAACGCGCAGATCGTGCAGACCACCGAGAACTTCGACGCGGCACAGATCCTCATTACGCCGAACTCCGGCGCCACCGACCAGGCCACCACAGACACCCTGGAGCGCCTGCGCGAATTCAAGCAGCCGTTCGAGGACGAAACCGGCGCCACGTTCGGCATCACCGGCATCACGCCGATCTTCGACGACATCTCCCAGATGCTGTCCGACGTGCTCGTGCCCTACATCGCCATCGTCTTAGGCCTCGCATTCATCGTGCTCATGCTCGTGTTCCGCTCCCTGTGGGTGCCGCTGATCGCCGCACTCGGCTTCGGGCTGTCCATGGCCGCGACCTTCGGCGTGACCGTGGCCATCTTCCAGGAGGGCATGTTCGGTCTGATCGAGGACCCGCAGCCGCTGCTGTCCTTCCTCCCGATCATGCTGATCGGCCTGACGTTCGGTTTGGCCATGGACTACCAGGTCTTCTTGGTCACCCGCATGCGCGAGGGCTTCGTCTCGCGCGGCAAGACCGCCGGCAACGCGGTGGCCAACGGCTACAAGCACGGTGCCCGCGTGGTCACGGCGGCGGCGCTGATCATGATCTCGGTGTTCGCGGCGTTCGTGCTCATCGACGAGCCGTTCATCAAAGCCATGGGCTTCGCACTCGCCGCAGGCGTGCTTATCGACGCCTTCGTGGTGCGCATGACCCTTATCCCCGCCACCATGTACCTGCTCGGCGACCGGGCCTGGAAGATCCCCGGCTGGCTGGACAAGGCGCTGCCGAACCTGGACATCGAAGGCGAGAAGCTCCACAATGAGCGAGCGCCGCAGCCCGAGCCAGTTACGGTGTAGCCATGAGTCTGCGCGAGGAGAAGAAGGCGGCGACCCGCCGCGCCATTTCGGAGGCGGCCGCGGCGCTGCTGCTTGAAGAGGGCGCCGCGGCCGCGACGGTCGCGCGTGTGTCCGAGCGGGCGGGTGTGTCCGCCAGGACCTTCCACAACTACTTCGCCGACATCGACGAAGCGTTGGAAGAGTTTCTGCGCAAGGTCTTCGCCACCATCGCCGAGCAGATTGCTGCACTTCCGGGCGAGCTCTCCGCGGCCGAAGTCATCGAGGCGATCATCATCGACGCGCTCAACGAAGACGGCTTCGAGCTCTACTCAGCCTCGACGCTCGTACTCATCGGGGATCGCGCCCGCGCAGAGTCCGCGGCACCCCCCACCGAGGAAACAATGCGGGAGTTCGCGTCGCCGTTGGTCGAAGCGATCCGTTCCCGCACACCGGGCGCGTCAGCCTTCGACGCCGAGGTGCTTCTCAACACCTACGGCATCGCCGGAGCCACCGCTGTCAGGGCCTACCTGGCACTGCCGGAGCCCCGCACGCCCGACGATGGCCGCGCCTTGGTCCGCCGAGCGTTCGAGGTGCTGCGAGACATGCGTTAGCCGCGCTTGATGCTGGTGATCTTCTTGCCGCGGGCCAGCTCGTCCACGAGCAGGTCCATCTGGCGGATCTTCTGCATCAACTCGTCTTCGACCTCCTCGACGCGGACGCCGCACACCTTGCCGGTGATCAGCTCCGCGTTCGAGGTCAGCGCAACGCCGCCGAAGAAGTGGCGCAGCGTCTGCTCCGACTCCGCCGCGGCCTGCAACTCGCCGGCATCAAGGCCGGTAAACCAGCCCAGCACGTCATCCAGCTCCTCGCGCGTGTGCCCTTTACGCTCCACTTTGGCCAGGTAGTTCCTGTAAATGTCGCCGAACGAGTAGCTGTACACCCGTTCCAACTTCGCTTGCTCGTCCATAACCCGTAGCCTATCGCCCCGCCCGGTTCCATCGCCGATGCGCATTTTCATGTACACGTCGGCTCTTGTGCAGGGGCGTGGGCGGCTTTAGTGTCGTCGATAAGCGGGAGCAAGGGGGCTCCCGAACGACACCTTGGGGGATGCACCATGACCTTTGCCACCTACGAGCTGTACTACCTGGACACCTACGACCAGGAGGCGGCGGACCTCATCGACGACTTTGACTACGACGAAGACGAGATCGCGTACGAGCTGGACAGCGACTACGTCATCGACAACGGCCTGCGCGTCTGCGTGATCGTCCACGACTTGGACACGCACGAGGTCGAGCTCGCCATGCTCCAGCCCGGCAGCCCGCAGGCGCCCGGCTGGTACACGGGCGAGGACGCCGCGAATGTCGTCGCCGAGCTCGGCCGTATCCTCGTCGCACTCGATGACAAAACGGTGAAGATCACCGAGCCGCAGGACCCCGCATTCGCGCTCAAGCGCGGCGCGGCGTTCCAGGCGGAGGACATGTCCACCGCCACCTTGGCCATGGTGCAAGATTCGCAGGACAACGCGCTCTACACCACGTTCTGCATCGAGTTCCGTCCAAACGTGAACGCCGATCTCACGTTCCCGGTCGCGGTGTTCGCGTTCGATCCGCGCGATGGGCGGCTTTCGGGGCACATGCTTATCGACGACAATCCGTTCGCCCCGCCCTCCTTCAACCGCGCACAAAAGAAAATTGTGGCGCGCAGGATCAATGAGATCTTGGAGTCCATCCACGCCGCCATGCGCGAGGAACGCATGATCAGCCCGTTTAAGAACCTGGGTCCGCAGTTCCGGTCGGAAGGGTTGCCGTCGTTCGAGGCGGTGGACACCCACCACGCCATCGACCAGGCGTTGGAGTATCTGGAGGGGTGGTGGGCGGAGCGGGCGTCGTAAAGCGGGGCCTTACTAGACCGCCATCTCGGGCGGGGCGACCTTGAACCCGCGGGTGATCTTGGCCAGGATGCCCACGCCGACGGCGAGCCAGATGGCACCGATGAGCAGGGCCGTGCCGTCGAGCTGCGTCATCAGGAACACCGCCACCAACGCGCCGAGCGCCGGAACCACGAGGTAGCTGACGGGGTTGAGGTGCTCGCCGCGGTGCTGGCGCCAGTAGAAGATGACGGACAGGTTCACCATGGCAAACCCGATGAACGCGCCGAAATTGATAAAGGAGGTGGACGTCTCCACCGACATAAAGATGCCGATCAGACCGACGGCGCCAGTGAGGACGGTGTTGAAGACCGGGGTCTGCCACTTCTTGTCTATCTGCCCGAAGAACCTGCGCGGCAGCACGTTGTCGCGCCCCATGGCGTAGAGCAGGCGGGTCGCGCCCCACTGGCACGTGAGGCCGGAGGCGAACTCGCCGATGATCACGCCCGCGATAAAGATGGCGCCGAAGAGCGGGCCGCCGATCTGGGCGACGATATCCACGGCCGCGGTATCCGGATTGTCAAAGAACGGGTCCGGGTGCACGAGCTGCGCGAAGAAGGCCAGGCCAACGAAGATGACGCCGCCGAGCGCCGCGACCAGCATGACCGCGCGCGGGATGCGCTTCTGTGGCTCGTGGGTCTCCTCCGTCAGTGTGGTCACGGCGTCGAAGCCCAGGAACGAGTACGCGGCAATCGCTGCGGCGGCAGAGATGGCGCCGAAGTTGGTGTGCTCGCCGTAGAACGGATGCAAGCTGAAACCGTTGCCCTCGGGGCCCGCAATCTGGCCGACCGAGAGTATGACAAAGAAGATGATGATCAGAAACAGCAGCGCCATGAGGATGAGGTTGGCGCGGTCCGCCACCTTCACTCCCAGGATGTTCAGCACCGACGTGATCACCACAAACAGGCTCACGCATGCCCACAACGGCAACGCTGGCACTGCCTCATGAAGGTAATTAGCTCCAATGAGCCACACCACCAGCGGAAGAAACATGTAGTCCAGCAAGATCGCCCACCCGGATAAAAATCCAACTTTAGGTCCGATAGCCTTCCGAGCGTAGGTGTAGGCCGAACCCGATACCGGGTATGCACGGGCCATCTTGCCGTAGCTTGCGGCGGTAAGCAGCATGGCGAAGGTCGCCAGAAGATACGCCCCCGCAGCGGCTCCGAGGGAATTTTCGGAGATCACCCCGAATATGGCCAACAGTTCCAGCGGGGCCATGTACGCCAGGCCGAAGACGACGAGTGACGGGGTTCGCAGCGCTCGTTTGAGTTCTGTGGGGACTGCGGGTGTTTCCATGTATCAGCTCGGTTCTTATGAGAGGGAGCGGAAAATAACAGTGGAAACTTACACTCGTCTTCGCCGTGGCGCCTAGAAGCGCTCGTTGGGCACGATGATCGCGCGGCCGGATACCTCACCGTTGAGGAGCTTCTGGTACGCTTCCAGGCCCTCGTCCAGCGAATACGTGGTGAACTGCGGCTCCAGATAGCCCTGCTGCAGCAGCGCGACCAGCTCGTTGAGCTCCGGCAGCGTGCCCCAGTAGGTCTTCACCAGCTCGGCCTCGTACGGCTCCTTGTACCACTGCCAGTTGTAGTCGCTGCCGGCCGCACCCAGGCCCACGATGGTCACGCGCCCGTTGGTGCGCACGGACTTCATGGCCGTCTCCACGGTGGGCCCGACGCCGACCATGTCGAACACGGCGTCCACTCCCCTGCCGCCGGTGAGCTCGCGGATCTTCTCCGTCTGGCCTTCGCCCGAGGGCACCGTCAGTGCGCCGAACTTTTCGGCCTCGCGCAGCGCGTCCTCCTTGGTGTCGGTGGCGATGATAGTCGCGCTCGTCATGGCCTTGAGGATCTGCACCGCGAGCAGCCCAAGCCCGCCGAGGCCGATCACCAGCGCGGTCGAGCCCGCCTTGTTCAGCTTGGGCAGCGACAGCTTGATGGCGTGGTACGGGGTCAAACCAGCGTCGGCGAGCGCGGACGCCTTCACCGGGTCCGCATCGCCCAGCGGCACGAGGTTGCGCGCGGGTACCACGACGTACTCCGCCATGCCGCCGTCGCGACCCAGGCCGATGCCCAGGTAGCCCACCTCCGCGACGTTCTCGCAGTACGTGTACTGGCCAACCATACAGAACCGGCAGTGCCCGCACCCAACCGGGCCGTAGACCACGTAGGCCTCGCCGCGCTCGATCCCGTCGACGCCCTCGCCGATCTCGTCGGCCCAACCCGCCACCTCGTGGCCGAAGGTGAACTGGGGCGCACACAGCGGGTTGGTGCCCTCCACGAAGTCGTTGAACACGGCCACGTCCGAGTGGCACGCCCCCGAGGCGGCGACCTTCAGCACCACCTCACCGGGTCCGGCGGTGGGCTTGTCCACCTCCACGAGCTGCGGGAACGTCTGGTAATCGGTGTAGCGGATGGCCTTCATGGGGATCTCCTTTGGTCGTCGAGAGGCAATCTGCACCACCGATGGTAACTACGGAATCAGCCCCTGACTTTGCGCCCACGCAAATCCCGCCGCGCCGAGTCCGATGAGCCCCAGCAGCACGCCGATCACGATTGCCACAGGTGACGCCGAGCTGCCCGAGGGCTCGTTGCTTTGCGACGGAGCCTCCGCCGGCGCCGGCGACGGAGCGGGCTTCGCGGACACCGTTGGCGCACTGACTGGAGCGGGCCGCAGGCGCTCGCGCGCGAACGCCTTCAGCTTTTCGTCCGCGTCGGAGGCGAGCACGTCGTTGAGCACCTTGTCCATCTCCGCGCGGGTGTACTCAAGCGCGGAGACGTTGAACGTGTCGGCGAAGACCTGAGCGCCCTGGGAGTTGGAGACGGTGATTCGGACCGGGACGACGGGGTTGTCAATGAACACAGCCGGGGAGATCTCAATGTCAACTGGAGTGATGTAGTTGGAGTCGCCCTTGGCAAAGTAGTCGCCCTTGAACTCGCCAACGCCGTAATCGGCCAGCACGGTGAACGTGTCGTCCTTGGACCCGAGGTTGCGCAGCTCGCCCTTGAGCACGTTGTTGTCGGCCTGGGTGACAATGCCGTTGTCGTTGTCCAGGCTACGGGCGAGGCTGAAGCCAACCTTGCCGTCGTTCTTGCCGGTGGCGGCAGCGGCGGAAATGAGCTCGTCCACCTCGGCGCGCTCCTCGTCGGCGCGGATGTCGGGAGCGTCGGCGGCTTCGTCGTAGTCGCGCACACCCTTGCCGATGTATTCGGTTTTAAACAGCAGGTTGTCCCAGTCTGCCGGGATGACGTAGTCGAACTTGCCAGCCTCCGGCTTCCAGCGGGACTTGTCTTTGGGATTCGGTATCTCCTCGGTGGTGCGGACCTCGGTGCTGGAGAAATTGAACTCCGAGAACTGGTGCGCGTAGCTCATGGTGGATTTGTAGGTGTCCAGCCAGTCGTAGCCCACGCGGTCGAACCCGTCGGCGGGGTTCTTCGTGTCCACGAAGTGGACGGTGCGCCCCGCGGTGTTGCCCGCAGTCTCGCGCCCCCAGTGGGCGAGGCCGAGGGTGTGGCCGAACTCGTGGAGGATGGTGTTGCGCAGCAGCTCGTCACTGTTAGTCACGTCGCCGGAGACGAAAAAGGTGGAGCCGTTGACCTGGCCCAGGCCGGTCACATTCTTCTTTGCGCCGTGGTCGAAGCGGGTGCCAATCACGGCGTTGCGGAACACCGCGCGCCGGGGGCCGAGCAGTGACTCTGCCTGCTCCTCAAGCTTTTCGGCCTTTCCCCAGTCGTCGAGGCCGCCGAAGTACTCGGCTTCGTACCGCAATGTTTCACCACCCTTGCGTTCCTTCGCAGTCGCGCTGGCCATGGAATCGCTGACGTAGGTCTTGCCGGCGTCGATGTGCAAGTTGATGCCGTTGTCGTCGAAGAGCGCCTCCAGTTCCTTAAACATGGAGGTGTTCGGCGCGTAGTTTTTCGTGTTCGCGTTGGCGCACTCGGCGAACTCCGCGAAGCCTTCCACTGAGGCCGCGAAGCGCTCTTTACGGTCACAGCCGAGCGTCTTCCACTCGGATTCCATCCAGTTGACTTGGAGGAACAGATCTTTGCGGTCCGGGTCGGCGCCCCAGCGGTGGATGGGCAGCGGCGTGCCGTCTTCAAGCACGATGCCGTGGGTTTCCCACGAGTCGCGCAGCCCGTCGCCGTCGGAATCCAGCGCAGAGTCCTGCGGAGAAATGTCCACGGACATGCCAGCGCTTATCGACGCCCCAGGGGCCACCGTGCGCTCCCACCTCGCGGCCTGGTGCTTGGCACCGTCGCTGGCTGCGGCCAGTGCCGCGGCCTCAGTGGCGCCGGTACCCACCACATCCGGGTTGGTGAACGTTACATCGGTGACGTATCCGCCGGCTTTCGGCTGCACCACGACGCGGTTCCCCTGCCGTTCTGCGCTGACACCCGCGGCCACGGGCAGGGTGTTGGTGAGGTCGATCCCCACGGTGCCCGCTGTCTGGCCGGTGTTCTCCACCGTCACGGTCGCATCGACCCGCCCGCCGTCGATGCGGTAGGTCCGGGTGATGACAAATTCGGTCTGGCGCTGTGTGTAGGTGAGCACGTCGGCGCTGCCGTCGGTGGTGACCTCAGGGCGCGAAAACAGGTCCGCCACCACGTTCTCCCCGTTGGTGCGAACCGCCATCGAGGTGTTGAACTGGTGGTTATCCGCCTGCGACGCCGGGTGCGAGTAGTCGAAGCGGCCCACGCCGCGCGGGGTGATAAACCCGTTGATGAACGGCTCTGTTGCACTGGAGCGGTTCACCGTCGCGTCCGGCTGCGCCGGGCTGAGCGTCACCCTCGCCTCGGCTGGCGCCGCCGTCGCCGCAAGCGCCGCGCACAACGAAACTGCAAGTGCTTTCGTGGAAAATTTCATGTTGGTATCCCCTTAGAATCCAAACTGTTTCAGCTGCGCGCGAATGGCGTCTTGGTTGAGAAATGCGGCGTAGCCGATGCCGGCAAGTGCGGCGATAGCGCCCACCACCACGGCAATCCAGCCTCCTGCGGACGAGCCCCGCTCCGGCGCCGGTGCGGGATCCTGCTTCCCCGTGGCAGTCACCGGGTACTCCACAATTTTCTTGGAGCCGTCCGGGAACGTCACCTCCAGCGGCACCTTCAAAACTGTGCCCACCGGGACGGAAACGCTCGGTTCGACAGTGAGCTCGCCGGTTTCAGCGTTGTAGCGCACCTTCCAGCCGTCGTGGTTGAAATCCACGAGCTTCGCGCCAGCCGGGAGGCCTGTTCGGACGACCACCGCACCGCCGACCTCTGCGGTTGCCCCAGTCACCCCTGGCATATAACGCGCCGCGTCCGAGGTCGCCGTGACGCTCGCGGTGATCTCCTCGGTGCTGCCGTCCGCGTAACGCACCCGCACCGTCACGGTGTACGGGGTGTCCAACTGCGCGTCCGCCGGCAGCGCGATGCGCAGGGAGCCCTTTTGCCTATCGACACCAACGCTTCGCAGACCCCCGCCATCCACCACAACAAACGTGGTGTCTGCCGGCACGGTGCCAGACAGTTTCACGTCGACGCTGCTGCCCGGCGCGCCCGTCGTGGCTGGGTAGGAGGGGTTGTGTGCGGTGGAGAGGGCGGAGCTCGTCGATAAGCGAACGCCCGCGGTGAGCTTTGAGGACGACCCGTCGGCAAAGTACGCGACCACCGGAACCTCGACGCGTGCCGGGCCTTGCGAGGGAGCGAAGACTCGCAGGTTGCCGGTGTGCTCGTCCACGACGGCCACCCAGCCGCCGAGTGGCTCGCTGCGGTCCACCTCAAAGGTGGTGCCGGCCGGCAACGGGTTCGCGCCGGTGCGCAGGACGGTCACCGCCTCGCCCGGGCGCACCGAGAGTCCGTCTTCGTACCCGAGCTCAGTGATGCCGGCGAGCAGTGGTTCGCCGATCTCCACCTCGGCGGTGTACGTGCGGGAGGAACCGTCGGGGAACGTCACGGTCACCGCGACGGGGCGGGTGCCGGGTGCGGCATCCAGCGGCGGAGTGAAGGTGAGACGACCGTTACCGTCCACGCGCACCCAGCCGCTGTGTTTGGGGTCGACGGCGAAACGGGTGCCCTCCGGCAGGCGCCGGTCGGCGTACGTGAACGGGCCATCGGTGACGGTGGCGCGCGGCCGGCCAGCCTGGCGCGTCGCACCCGCGGGCACCGGGATGACCGGGAAACGCACCGCGTACTGCTCGCTCATGGGGGTGGGGTTGGCCACCTCGACCGTGATGATGTGCGTCTGACCCGCCTCGTCCGCGACCTCAACGCGGTACTCCCCCGGCGCGGCATTGCGCGGAGGCCTAGCGACGACCGTTCCGTCCCCCTCCACCGAAATCCAACTCTCCGCAGTGGGAATCTCCGTGGTAGTCCCGTCCGGCTCGACGCGGGTGACACCCGACGTGCGGAAGCGCGGGGCCGCGGAAATATCGCCCGAGCGTGTAGGTGCGGTGACCTTGGTTTCCCCGGGTTTGACCACGACGCGGTCCCAGTTGAAGCGGGCCGGTTGTACCGGTGTGAGAATGAGCCCCGGTAGTTCGGTGGTCTCCCCAACCTTGACGGTTACCGACGTCGACGGAAGGTCGTGGTACCCAGTCGGCGTATCCACCTCCACGGTGTAGTCCCCCGGCGGCAAGTTGTCGATCTGCACCCTGCCGTTTCGGTCGACATGGACAGAGCGCTTTGTTCCTCGCGAGTCAGTCGCGATCACGGTGGCGCCCTGCACGGGGTTGCCTGCAGTGTCAACAACTGCGCCGACCACAGACCCCACCCTCGGAGTCGGCGGAGTCGTCGTGCTCGGTTTCGGCGCCGGTGTGGTTGACGTCGTCGTCTTGGTCGTCGACGTCGGTGTGGTCGGGGTCGGCTTAGGGGTCGTCGTGGTCGACGTCGTCGACGTTGTCGTTCTCGTGGTCAACGTCGTCGTCTTGGTCGTCGGCGTCGGCGCGGACGGGGTCACCGTGGTCGACGTCGTCGTCCTGGTCGTCGGCGCAGGTGGCGGGGTGATCGTCACATCCAACGCTGATGTCGAGCCGTCCGGCTTCACGTCGACTGATCCAGGGGCGATCACTGTGTAACCAGCCGGCACTCCGGAGATTTTTACCGGTTGAACTCCCGCCGGCACATCAACGGCGACAAACGAGCCATCAGGATTCACCGCCGCAGGCCTGCCACCAATGGTCACCGTAACTGCCGCCCCAGTAGGCAACCCATTCACCCGACCAGACACTGAAGACGGATTCGGCGAAAGCACCACCTCGACCGGTGATGTCGAACCGTCAGGCTCAACCTCAACCGACGCAGGCGCAACCACCGAATACCCGGCCGGCACCCCGGAGACCACCACCGGCTGCACCCCCGCTGGCACATCAACGGCAACAAACGAGCCATCAGAATTCACCGTCGCGGTCTTGCCACCAATGATCACCGTTACTGACGCCCCAGCAGGCAACCCATTCACACGACCAGACACCGACGACGGTTGCGCAACGAGCGTCACGTTCACCGGTGACGTTGAACCATCAGGCCTCACGTCGACTGAACTAGGTGCCACAACCTCGTAACCGGCGGGCTCCCCGGAGACCACGATGGATTGATTTCCTGTGGGTACACCCTCAACAGCGAATGAGCCGTCGGAGTTTGAGTATGCGGACTTGCCACCAATCGTCACCGTTACCCCGGGAATCCCACTGCCGGACGGACCCGTCACCCGGCCAGACACCGTGCCGAACTGTGGCTTGGTCTCCACTGTGATGTCTTCGATCCGATTGTCGCGCTGATCGCTCACCGAAACACCAGGCACGGTCTTGCCGCGGGTGCGCTCGGTGTCCCCGATCACAACATCGCGGGTTCCGGCAGGCACCTTGGTCACGGTGAAGTTTCCGTTGGCATCCGAGACGGCGGAGCGGCCCCCCACCGTCACGGTTGCGCCTTGGACGGGGACACCGGAGGCGTCGATAAGCTTGCCGCTCACGGTGATTGGGTACACCTCGAAGTCCGGGGCAGCCAGCCCCTCGGCGGCCTGCCACGTCTTCGGCTCGGGGGCGACGAAACCCGCGGGCGGGATGACGGAGATTTCCATCGTGCCGGAGGGCGAAGTCATGGCGATGTTGTAGGACCCGTCCGCCTGCACCGGGGACGAAAACGTCTCTGCGCCTTGGCGGATTTCTACCTGCGTCTGCGTGTACTCGTCCTCGGTCGCGTCGTGGATGGTCACCGCACCGCGGATGTCCGCGTTCACGGTTGGGCGGGTGAACCGCGACCCGCCCCCGCGCAGCGGTGTGGGATAGGTCGTGCCCATACCCGGCGCAAACAGCGCGAGGCGCTCGTTCGGACCAACCTCGACCCCCGGGAGTTCGTAGGTGATACGGATCGTGGGATGCCCGGACGTTGAGGTGCCCTGGGTGCGGTAAGCCTTCACGTTGTACGAAGCCAGGACCTGCGTCCCCCTCATGTGGTCCAGGCGGTAGTCGGCGACTTCGGGGATGCGTGTGAATACCGGGTCGCCCAGTGGAGCTTCTTCGCGGGGGTTGGTGCTGTCGGCGGGAACGAAGTCGATGCTTACCGTCCTCACCGTCATACCCGTGAGGAAGAACACGGACGCTTCCCAATCGCGTCCGGCGGTCTGTACGGTGCCGTGGCTGATGCCGGGTTGCTGGGTCGGGGCAACCTGGGCGTGTGCGACGTCGAGAGGACCCAGCGGCCCAAGCGGCACCGCAGCCACGCCGCCCGCGAGGGCCAACACCGTCGCGGTTGCGGTCATCCGTTTGACGCCGTTGCTACGGGTAACGGGCGGACGGGCCATACGGACTCCCAACTTCTTCGACGCTCTGGCACTGCGAAAACACAGGAAACGCTAGCACTGAATTGTATGCCTTACCCTATTTTGATTCGCTCTGGGAGAGCTTCGCCCAGCGAAGGCTCCACGACACCGGTAGCGTATGCGGAAATGCGCTTGAAGAAAGGTGTGCTGTAGTGAAAATTGCGGTTTTGGGCGGCGACGGTTTCTGCGGTTGGCCCGCGTCCCTCCACCTTTCGGACCTCGGCCACGACGTCGCGATTGTGGACAACCTCTCGCGCCGCCGCATCGACGATGAGCTGGGGGCGCAGTCGCTGACGCCGATCGCATCTATCGACGATCGCCTGACGGCCTGGCACGAGGTCACCGGCAAGGAGATCCGCTTCGACAACATCGACGTCGCGCAGGACTACGACGCCCTCCTAGCCTTTCTCAAGGACTTCCAGCCAGATACCGTCATCCACTTCGCCGAGCAGCGCGCCGCGCCGTACTCCATGAAGAGCCCGCGCAACAAGCGCTACACCGTGGACAACAACGTCAATGCCACGCACAACCTGCTCACCGCGATCGTGGACTCCGGGCAGGACATCCACGTCGTGCACCTCGGCACGATGGGCGTGTACGGCTACGGCACCGCGGGCATGAAGATCCCGGAGGGCTACCTGGATATCCAGGTAGACGCGGGCGAAAACGGGATCGTCGAGCAGCAGATCCTCTACCCTACCAACCCGGGCTCGGTCTACCACATGACCAAGGTGCTGGACCAGCACCTGTTCGCCTACTACGCCAAGAACGACGAGCTGCGCATCACCGACCTGCACCAGGGCATTATCTGGGGCACGAACACCCCGCAGACGATTCGGGACGAGCGCTTGGTCAACCGCTTCGATTACGACGGCGACTACGGCACCGTGCTCAACCGTTTCCTCATGCAGGCGGCAATCGGCTACCCGCTGACGGTGCACGGCACCGGTGGGCAGACCCGTGCCTTTATCCATATCCGCGACATGGTGCGTTGCATCCAGCTCGCGGTGGAGAACCCGCCGGCGCGAGGCGAGCGCGTGAAGATTTTCAACCAGATGACGGAAACGCACCGCGTGCGGGATTTGGCGGAGCTCGTCGCAAAGATCGCGGACGCGGAGGTGCAGATGGTGCCCAACCCGCGCAAGGAGTCGGCGGAAAACGAGCTGCACGTGGTCAACGACGCTTTCCTGGACCTGGGCCTGGAGCCGACGAAGCTCGAGGAAGGCCTGCTTGTAGAGGTGGAGGAAGTGGCGAAGAAGTACGCCGACCGCGCGGACCGCTCGAAGATCCCGGCGCGCTCGCTGTGGACCGCGGAGCAGTCCGAGGGCGTGCCCCAGGGCGAGAAGTAGATGCGCATCGCGCTACTCACCGAGGTATTCCTGCCCAAGATCGACGGCGTGGTCACCCGCACCACCCGCCACCTCGACCAACTGGCGGCGCTGGGCCACGAGGTGCTCATCTTCGCCCCCGGCAACCCCCCGGCGGAGTACGCGGGCTTTGAGGTCGTGCCCATCCCATCGCGCGACCTGAAGGTCTACCCGGAGGTCAAACACGGCATGATGGGGCCGCGCGCGTTTCGCCGCCTGCGCGAGTTCAACCCGGAGATCGTCCACGCCGTCAACCCAATCTGGACGGCTGGCTGGTCCACCCTCGTCGCCGCGAGGCGCTACCCCATCATCGCGTCGTTCCACACGGACGTGCCGGAATACTGCCTCAAACTGGGCATACCCTGGGTCAAGCCGATCGCCGAGTGGGGGTTGCGCACCTTCCACGGCCGCGCGGAGCTCAACCTTGTTACCTCCGGGCCGATGATGGACAAGGCGGCCGAATACGGCATAGACAACGTGCGCCTGTGGCCGAAAGCGGTAGACACGCAACGCTTCTCCCCCGCCGCCCGCACGCGCGAGATGCGCGCGCGGCTTACCGGCGGCCATCCGGACGACCCCCTCATCCTCTTCGTCGGTCGTATCTCCGCGGAAAAATCGGTGGAGCGCTGCATCCCCATCGTCGAAGAGGTGCGAAGGCGCATCCCCAACGCGCGCCTGGCTTTGGTGGGCGAGGGCCCGCTTTACGACGAGCTCCGCTCCTCCCCACCCAGCTGGGCAACCTTCACCGGGTACTTGTCCGGCGCGGACCTACACGCCGCCTACGCTTCCAGCGACGCGTTGCTGTTCCCCTCCACCACGGAAACCCTGGGCTTTGCCGCGCTGGAGGCGTTCGCGTCCGGGCTGCCGGCGGTGGCGGCGAACGCGGGCGGCCTGCCGTTCGTGGTCGCAGACGGCGAAACCGGTGTCTTAGTCGACCCGGAGGCACCGGACACAGCCTGGGCCGACCCCATCGCGCGCCTGCTCACAGACGCCGACACCCACACCCGCATGGCGCGGGCGGCCCGCATGGAGGCGGAGCGCTGGACGTGGCGCGCCTCGACCGAGACGGTCGTGGGTTACTACGAGGACGTCATTCGTAGCGCAGGACGGTAACCTCGGCGGATGTGCCGTCGGCGTACTCGCGGGTTTCCGTGTCGCCGCGCACGCTCGCCGCCGGGTCGATCTCCCCGTACGGCTCCACCCCCCGGCCCGCACCCGTCCACACGGCGCGGGTCGAACCACTCAATCTTGGCGCGGCCTGCGGCGATGACGCCGATGCCGGAGGCTGTCTCCCACACTCGGTAGTTGTCGTCGATGCCGGGCACGTCGCCCGCATCGAAGCCCAAGCGCTCGGCCTCACCCTTATCGGTGTACGGGCAAAAGACGAAGGCGCGCTCCACCCCCGGCCCCACCACGTCCGCCACCGTGAAGTCCCCGGCCAGCGCAGCCTGTTGTAGCCCGAGGTCTGACCCGTGCGCGCCGCAACCGGAGAGCGCGAGCACCCCGGCGGCGGCGAGGATTCGGAGACGCATGCCCCACAACGTAGCACCGCCCCGGCCACGAAGGTGGGCGGGGCGGAGTAGACGTCGATAGGCGGAGTGCTACTGGATCTCAGCCGGATCCTTGCGCTCCGGGAAGACGCGCGGGCGCACGCCGGCGATGTCCTCCACAACACGCACGACCTGGTGGGAGTAGCCGTACTCGTTGTCGTACCAGACGTAGAGCACGAGGTGGTTGCCAGAGGCGATGGTGGCCAGGCCGTCCACCACAGACGCGTGGGTGGTGCCGAGCAGGTCGGTGGAAACGACCTCCGGCGAGTTGATGTAATCGATCTGCTGGCGCAGGTTGGAGTGGGTGGACACGCGGCGCAGGAAGGTGTTCACCTCGTCCTTTTCCACCTCCTTTTCCAGGTCCAGGTTCAGCACTGCCATGGACACGTCTGGGGTGGGAACGCGGATGGCGTTACCGGTGAGCTTGCCCTCGAACTCCGGCAGCGCCTTGGAAACGGCCTTTGCCGCGCCGGTCTCAGTGAGCACCATGTTCAGGCCGGCGGCGCGGCCGCGGCGGTCGCCCTTGTGGAAGTTGTCGGCCAGGTTCTGGTCGTTGGTGTAGGAGTGGACGGTCTCCACGTGACCGTGCTTGACACCGTAGCGGTCGTTGATCACCTTCAGCACCGGGGTGATGCCGTTGGTGGTGCAGGACGCGGCGGACAGCACGCGCTCGTCGGCGATCATGTCCTGGTTGATGCCGTAGACGATGTTCGGGATGTCGCCCTTGCCCGGCGCGGTGAGCAGGACGCGGTCCACGCCCTTCGACTCGAGGTGCTTGGACAGGCCTGCCCGGTCGCGCCACGCGCCGGTGTTGTCCACCACGATGGCGTTGTCGATGCCGTAGGCGGTGTAGTCAATCTCAGACGGATCGTTGGCGTAGATCATCTGGATCGGGGTGCCGTTGGCCCAGATGATCTCGTTGTCCTCGTCGACGGTGATGGTGCCGTTGAACGGGCCGTGCACCGAGTCGCGGCGCAGCAGGGAGGCGCGCTTGATGATGTCCACGTCGCCCTTCTTGCGCACCACGACGGCGCGCAGGCGCACGCCGCCATACATCGCCTCGCGGGCGATGAGGATGCGGGCCAGCAGGCGACCGATACGCCCGAAGCCGTAGAGCACGACATCGCGTGCTTCCAGGGAAGAAGATGTGCCGATGACGTCGGCGAGCTCGCGGTCGAGGAAAGCGCGCAGATCCTGCTCGTCGGAGTGCTTGTATTCCTTAGCCAAACGCCCCAGGTCGATGGAGGCGGTGCCCAGATCCATCTCCACGAGTTCCTTGAGAATCGGCAGCGTCTCGTCGAGCGCGAGCTCCTTTTCATCAATGCGGCGGGCGTAGCGGTGAGCCTTAATGATGTCGATGTCGGTCACACCCACCAGCAGGCGGCCGTAGACCGAGGTCACCGCGTTGTGCTCGCGGTGCAGACGGCTGATCAGCGGCAGCATCTCCTGCGCGAGGGTGAGCTTGTGGTTCCATTCGTCGCGGGGGTTCATCGTTTCGGTCAACGTCGCTCCTTCAGCATGTGGGAATCGGGGGCAATTTTCTCGCCCTTAACCGCCCCCTTACTCTAGCGCCTGCGCGAACCCGCCGGGCAAGGATCCCCTAGCGTGTGTTCACTTTAATTTCATCTCGGAGGTTTAGCCTCGGCAGTGGCCTTGTCCCCCCTGTAAGGAGCCCGCTTCCCATGTCCATATTTTCCCGTCGAGCTGTATGCGTAGTCGCAGCTGCGTCTGTAGCTGTCAGCAACGTTGCGGCTGCCAGCGCCGATACCGCGACGTACTATTCCACAAAGCAGCCCTACTTCCCTGCCGGAACCATCGACAGTTACAGCAAAGCCCCCGAAGGTTTTCACCAGATCTACACGAGCTCGGTCAACCGCCACGGATCGCGAGGGTTGTCTTCATTCAAGTACGACGACCTCGCCGGCCAGATGCTCACCGCCGCGAAAGAACGCGGTCAGCTCACGGAACTCGGCGAACGCCTCATCCCACAGGTCGAGGCGATGAGCAAAGCTAACCGCGAACTGACCGGTCCGGGTGAAGGCGGCTACGGCAACCTCACTGCCTTCGGTCGCGCCGAGTTGAACGGCATCGGCGAGCGCAACGCGCGGCGTAACGCGGAACTGTTCGGCGCTATCGACCGCGAAAAGCACTCCATTAGTTTTCTGTCCTCCGGTGAGGACCGCGCGATTGAATCCGGCTGGTACTTCGGCAGCGGCTTACTTGAAACCAATCCGGAACTTACCGACAACCTCACGTACGGTACAGCCGACGGCCATGTAGAGCTCGAGCCCCGCCGAGACCTCCTTTACGCGCACAAGGACAAAACCGCGCCGAGCTACGAGGCATACAAAGCGTGGGCCGACAGCGACGTACTCGCAGAAAAGGTGGAGCAAGCCTACGCAAAACCCGCATCCCGGGAGGCGGCCCAGAGCCTACTGAGAAAGATATTCGCGCCGGAATTCATCGATGCGATCGATAACGGCACCCTGACGTTCGTCGGCGTTGAGAAGAAAGACAAGACCGTTGAGGGCATCGTTGATGCCGCCCTGCAATTCTATAACCTTTACATCATTGCCCCAGCCATGGAGGAAGAGCCAGCGAAACCCGCCGAAGGTTGGATCTTCGCCGAATACATGGATGAGTCCGACGGACCGACATTCGCTTACCTTCTCGATGTCGAGGACTACTACGAGAAGGGCCCAGCCATTGAGGGCCAGACCGTCTCTTACGACAACTTCGCACCACTGCTCGACCACATGCTCGCCGGTGTGCGCGAGCGCGCCGAGGGCGGTGACATCGCGGCCGAGTTCCGTTTCGGCCACGCGGAGACCATCATTCCGCTAGCGGCGTTATTGAAACTGCCGGGCTCGGAGAAGGGCGTGCCGACGAACCAGGTCATGGACTATTCCAACTCCTCGTGGCGTGGCGACAAGGTCGCACCGATGGGAGCGAACATTCAATGGGACGCGTTTCAAAACGACAACGAGGACACCATCGTCCGGATGCTGTACAACGAGGCCGAAGTTCCGTTCCACTCCGGCTGCGTGCCGATCGAAGAAGGTTCGATGTTCTACACGCTCGATGAGCTTGAAGACTGTCTCCCGCTGGGCGCAACCTCAGACCACGCAAAGGCCCGCCTCACCGAGACCGCGACGCCCGTTCCGGCGCCAGAAACGTCATCCAGCAAGATGGGCGCGCCCGAAGTCATCGCGATTGCCGTCGCGGCCTTCTTCTCGGTCTGGGCTCTGCTCGGCCTTGGTGGGCAGGTCATTACGCGGCTGATGCCCCGCTAGCCCAATAACTCATTGCGCAGGACGTCCCGGTACTTCGCCGGATCCGGCTGCGGGGCGAAGTTGGGCGTCTGGTCCTTGTCCACCAGCACCGCGCGCACCCCTTCCGCGAAGTCGGGCTCGCGCACCATCACCGCGCCCAGGCGCCGCTCGTTGTCCAGGGCGCCGGCGAGGTCCTGCGAGGCGTTGGCGTCGAACAGCTCGGCCGCGGCGACCAGGGACGACGGCGACGCCTGCGCCGTCAGCTTCGCGACGAGCTCCGCCAACTCCCCATCCAACCTCGCCTGGATCTCGGCCCAGGGGCCGTGGAAGGCGGAACCGATGACGTCGAGAAGCGAAAGCAGCTTCGACTCCCCCGGTGCGATGGCGACCGTGTCCAGGTACCCGGGCCCCTCGGCGACGATGCCGTCAAGCACCCCGTCCAGCGTGGCCACCTTGTGCGTGGCCAGGCCCGTGGCCAGCATGTCGTCGGGCGTCATGCGGTAGCCGGTCAGCCCCAGAAAGGTGCCCAAGCTTTGCGACGGCACCTTCGGCAAATGCTGCAGCAGCCACGACATGCCCACGTCCGTGATGTATCCGATGTTCATCTCCGGCATGGACGCAAACGCGTCCTCCGTGACCACCATGTGCGTACCGTGCGCGGAGATGCCCATGCCGCCGCCCATGATCACCCCGCTGCACAGTGCGATGTACGGCTTGGGGTAGTTCGCGATGTCCAGGTTCATGGCGTACTCGTCGGCGAAGAACGCGTCGACCTCCTCGCCGCGGCCTTCCAGGATGCCCTCGCGGGCGGCGCGGACGTCGCCGCCGGAGCAGAAGTGCTTGCCGGAGGAGTGGATGACCACTTGCTCGACGGCGTCGTCGTCGCGCCACGACTTCAGGGCCGCGTCGATGGCGCGGGCCATCTCGGGGTTCAGCGAGTTCAGCGCCTTCGGGCGGTCGAGGGTGATCACGCCGGTGGTGCCTCGTACTTCGGTCTTCACAAACTCAGTCATGCCCGCCAAGTGTTCCACATCACAGCTGTATTGTGGGGCCAATGCACGTACCTCGGTTAATTGCGCTGGATATGGACGGCACACTGCTCGACCCATCTGGGCGGGTCCCAGACGATTTTTGGCCGCTGGCCGATACCGCACGCGAACGGGGCATCACCATCGCGCCGGCGTCCGGACGCCAGCTGGCCACGCTGCAGGCGATGTTCCCCGGCTTCGACACCTTCATCGCGGAAAATGGCGCGGTGGTGTGGCACGGCGGGCGGGTCGTCTCCACCACTGCCCTTCCCGCCCAGCCGGTTCAACGCCTGCTCGCCGCGTTGCCCAACGCGCCGTTTGCTGCCCACGCCGTGGTATGCGCGCCCGAGGTCGCGGCCACCGCGCCCCTACCGCCGGTCGTGGACGCGGAGGTGGACAAGTACTACGCCTCGCGCGCGACGCTTCACGACGTCCCTCCGGCCACCACCGTCAAAATCGCGCTCTACGTCGAATCGGACGCGGAGCGAGACGCGCTTGCGTGGGCCCGCGAGGTAGTGCCGGAGCTGCGCGCCGTGGTCTCCGGGGCGCATTGGCTGGACCTCATGCACCCGGACGCGGACAAAGGCAAGGCGCTGCGTGAGCTCGCCGTAGCGCTCGATGTGCCGATGCCTGCCACCGCGGCGTTCGGCGACTACCTCAACGACCTCGGCATGCTCCAAGCTGCGGGCCACGCCGTGGCGATGGGCAACGCCCACGACGACCTGAAGGCCGTCGCCGACGAGGTGGTGGGGACAAACGCGGAGCACGCCGTCGTAGCGAGGCTGGCACAATGGCTCAAATGATCGACTTTGCCCAACCCGCCGATGTTGTCGCCCCGCAGCTGCTCGGCTGCGTGATCACACACAACGGGGTGAGCATCCGGCTTACCGAGGTGGAGGCGTATGCGGGAGCGCAGGATCCCGCCGCGCACACATACCGGGGCAAAACCGCCCGCAACGCGGCGATGTTTGGCCCACCCGGCAGGCTGTACGTGTATTTCTCCTACGGCATCCACTACAACGGCAACATCGTGTGCGCCCCCGAAGGCGATGGCCAGGGCTGCCTCATGCGCGCAGGTGAGGTGATCGCGGGCGAAGAGCTGGCGCGTGAGCGCAGGCAACGCCCAGACAGGGCGCTCATCCCCTTCGACAACCTCGCGCGCGGGCCCGGAAACCTCGGCCAAGCGCTAGGTCTGACCTTGCCGGATAACGGCACCGAGGCACAGCTCACCATGCGCGCCGAGGAACCGGAGTGGGTGGCCGGCCCGCGCATCGGCATCTCCAAAAACTCCGAGGCCCCGTGGAGGTTCTGGATCCCCGGGGACAAGACGGTGTCCTCACCCCGCGGGTACCCGAAAAAGCGCTAGTTACTTGCGCTTGTTCTTGTTCTTTTTGCCCTTGCCGTCCCCCTTGCGGCGCTCGAGGTCGGCGGCGACGTCGGGGACGTAGCGGAACTCGTCGCGAGGCGGGCGCTCGTAATCGGTGATCTCCGGGCGCTCCGGAATCTCCGGCAGGTCGGGCGTGATGTGCTCGTACGGGATGGTGGACAACAGGTGCGAGATGACGTTGATGCGCGAACGCTTCTTGTCTTCGCTTTCCACCGTGTACCACGGCGCGGACGGGATGTCGGTGTGCACGAACATCTCGTCCTTGGCACGCGAGTACTCCTCCCACTTCGTAATGGATTCGAGGTCCATCGGGGACAGCTTCCACTGACGCAGCGGATCGTTGCGGCGGGACTTGAAGCGCTTGTACTGCTCCTCGTCAGACACGGAGAACCAGTACTTGCGCAGCATGATCCCGTCCTCGACCAAGAGACGCTCGAAGATTGGCGCCTGGTGCAGGAAGCGGCGGTACTCCTGGGAGGAAGCGAAGCCCATCACGCGCTCAACACCTGCGCGGTTGTACCACGACCGGTCGAAGATGACGATCTCGCCGGCGGTGGGCAGCTTCTCCACGTAGCGCTGGAAGTACCACTGCCCCGCCTCGCGGTCGGTCGGCTTCGGCAACGCCTCGACGCGGCAGGTGCGCGGGTTCATGTACTGGGTGATGCGCTTGATTGCGGAACCCTTGCCGGCGGCATCGCGGCCCTCCATGACAATGACGAGGCGCTCGCCGTTTTCCACCACCCACTGCTGCATGGCGACGAGCTCGGCCTGCAGGCGCAGCAGCTCTTTTTCGTAGGCCTTCTTGGACAGCTTCGGCGGTTTCTTGTCGTGGCTCATGGGTGTCACCGTACTCGGGTGCTGCGAAACGCCTCAAAAAACGCTGGAAGCTGAGAAGAGAGATCAATATGAGAGAAGCGCTACATTGTTGAACAATAAATGCGATATACTCTCGGTAGCTCTTTTCAGTACCGTCACTTAACTGCACAAACGCGGTAAGTGACAAACGATTTCAATACGGATGCCATGCTTGCACACAACGTTTCCGCCGAGATCCGTCGCGCGATCTCACGGGGTGAATTTGCCCCCGGGCAGAAGCTCAACGAGGTCGCCCTCGCCGAGCGCTTCGGGGTTTCTCGTAACACGTTGCGTGAGGCGTTCGCAATGTTGACCTCGGAGGGTCTGTGCGAACGCATCCCCAACCGTGGCGTGTTCCTGGCCACCCCGTCCCCGGAGTTCGTCACCGACACGTTCCGCGCACGTGCGGCCATTGAACCGGCCGCCCTGCTGTGGGGCCCCGACCTCGACGTCGACCGGCTGGTGGAGCTCAACGCCGAAGCCCGCGTGGCCATCGAGGAAGAGGACGACGACTTATTCATCGCCGTGAACCAGGCGTTCCACCACGTGGTGCTGGCATCCATGGGCTCGAAAACCCTGGGCGACACGATGGATCAGCTCGACGCCTTCCTCCGCCTCGCCACCCTGCCCATCTTGGAGCGCGAGCCGGCGTTCAACCGCCGCTTCATCGAGGTCAACGAGCACATCGTGGAGCTTGTCAAGGCCGGGGACCGCCAAGCCGCCTCCGACTACCTCCAAGAGCAGCTGATGAAGCAGGCAGAGGCGATCATCGAGATGATCGAAGCGATCAACAACGGCACAGCCTAAGCCTGAGTTACAGATCACACGCGTCGGGCGGTATAACTGGGATCATGCACATCGATCTCAATGCTGACCTCGGCGAGACCACCGCGGGCAACCCGGTCGCTGACGACGCAGCGATGCTGGAAATGGTCTCCAGCGCTAACGTCGCCACCGGCTTCCACGCGGGTGATCCCCATTCCATCGCTGGCACCCTCAAAAATGCCGCAGGCCACAGCGTCACGCTCGGCGCACACGTGGCCTACCACGACCCCGTCGGCTTCGGCCGCCGATTCATGGACTACACGCCCGCAGAGCTGGCAGATGAGACGCTCTACCAAATCGGCGCTCTCGACGCGCTGGCATGCGTGCACGGTCTGCGCGTGCGCTACGTCAAACCGCACGGCGCGCTGTACAACACGATCGTCCACCATGAGGCCCACGCCAAGGCCGTCATCGACGGCATCAAGGCCTTCAGCCCCGAGCTGGCCGTCATGCTCCTGCCCGGCGGCGTCGCCGTCGACATCGCAGAAAAGGCTGGGCTGCGTGTTATCCGCGAGGCGTTCGCGGACCGCGGCTACAACCCGGATGGCACGCTAGTTTCCCGCCGCGAGCCGGGTGCCGTGATGCACGACCCGGCAGACGTGGCGCAGCGAGTGCTCCAAGTCGCCTCCACCGGCTCCGTCACCGCCATCGACGGCAGCGAAGTCAAGGTCCAAGCAGAATCGGTCTGCGTCCACGGGGACTCCCCCGGCTCGGTAGAACTGACCCGCGCCGTGGTGCGCAAGCTTCACGACGAAGGCATTCGCATCGAGGCCGCCCTATGAGCTACGACGTGAAACGGGTGGGCACCCGCGCCCTCATCGTCGACCTCCCCGACCTAAAGACGGTCATGGACTTCTACGCCGCCCTGACCGCAACCCCGCTGTCGCACCAGACAGACGTCGTGGCCGCCGCACGCACGGTGCTAGTCACGTTCGACTCGCCCACCGCAACCACCGCCGCCGTGGAGGTCCTGGCCTCCTACTCCCCCGACGCGGCAGACATGGGCACCCCGCGCGACATCGAGATTGACGTGCGCTACGACGGCGAGGATGTGGAGGCGCTGGCGGCGTCGCTAGACATGAGCGCCAGCGAACTGATCGAATGGCACACATCTACCACCTGGGTCGCCGCCTTCGGCGGGTTCGCCCCGGGCTTTACGTACTGCGTGCCGGAAGACGCCTCTCGGGCGCTCGAGGTACCGCGCCGGGACTCGCCGCGCACCGCGGTGCCCGCAGGCGCCGTCGCGCTGGCCGGTGAATTCTCCGCCGTTTACCCGCGCACATCGCCGGGCGGGTGGCAGCTGATCGGCACCACAACTACGCCGATGTGGGATTCCACCGCCACCCCGCCAGCGCTCGTAGCACCCGGCGACCGCGTGCACTACCGCGCCGTGGAAGCGCTGCCGGAAGACTCGCAGACCGCGCGCAAGCACCTGGCCAGCCCGCCGCGGCGACCCGTCTTCACGCTCGACGACGCGGGGATGCAAACCCTCTACCAGGACCTCGGCCGCCAAGGCAACGGCAATCTCGGCGTGACCACGTCCGGTTCCTCCGACCGCGCCTCCGCCCGCACCGCCAACGCGGCGGTAGGCAACAAACGTAACGCCACCCTGCTGGAAAACGTCGGCGGGCTGGCCCTGACCGCCCTGGCGGAAACGGTCATTTGCGTCACCGGAGCGGATGCCGAGGTGACCGTCGGCGGGAGATCCGCCCCACTGGCCACCCCCACGATCGTGCCGGCCGGGGCCGAAGTGGTGGTCAAACCAGCCCGCCTGGGCTTCCGCACCTACATCGCGGTGCGCGGCGGCCTGATCGCGGACACCGAGTTGGACTCCGCCGCCACCGACATGCTCTCCGGGCTCGGACCGAAGCCGCTTGCCTCCGGCGACACCATCGCCATGGCGCTGACCCCGCCGCAATCTGCAAACTCGCTGTTGTCCAACCCACTGCGCGTCGAACGCGACGGCGCGGACGTGATCGGCGTGGTGCGCTGCGTACTCGGGCCCCGCGACGACTGGTTCAGCGACGACGCCGTGGAACAGTTCTTCTCCACCACGTTCGCCGTCACCGGAGACTCCAACCGCGTGGGCCTGCGCCTCGAAGGCGAGGCGCCGCTGACACGCGCCCGCGACGGCGAACTGCCCAGCGAAGGCATGGTGGCAGGCTCCGTGCAGATCCCGCCCAACGGCCAGCCCGTGCTCTTCCTCCGCGACCACGCCGTCACCGGCGGGTACCCCGTGATCGCGACCGTGATCAACGAAGACGTCGACATCGCCGCACAACTCCCGCCCGGCGGAAAACTCCGTTTCGAGCGCTACACCCTGGAAGGTTAAGCATGACTCTTTCTGCTGTAATGATTGCCAACCGCGGCGAGATCGCCGTTCGCATCGCACGCACCGCCCGCGACCTGGGCATCCGCTCCATCGCCGTCTACTCCGAGCCCGACACCGGCGCCCTGCACACGCAGGTGGCCGACGAGGCCTACTTGCTGCCGGGCAAAACCTCCGCCGAGACGTACATGAACATCCCGGCGCTGATCGAGGTCGCGCACCGCGCCGGCGCCGACTGCCTCCACCCCGGGTACGGCTTCCTGTCCGAAAACGCGGACTTCGCCCGCACCGTCGAGCAGGCCGGCCTGACCTGGATCGGCCCCTCGCCGGATGCCATCGAGCTCCTCGGCGACAAGCTCTCCGCCCGCGCGCTGGCCGTCGAGGCCGACGCCCCGCTCGCGCCCGGCACCGGGGAGCCGCTGTCCACCTGGGAGGAGGCGCGCGACTTCGCCGAAGAACACGGCATGCCTATCGCCATCAAGGCGGCGTTCGGCGGCGGCGGCCGCGGCCTGAAGGTCGTCTTCGACGAAGCCGACATCGAGGAAGGCTTCGCATCAGCCGGCCGCGAGGCCAAGGAAGCGTTCGGGCGCGGCGAGTGCTACGTGGAGAAGTTCCTCACCCACCCCCGCCACGTGGAGGCGCAGGTGCTTGCCGACGCCCACGGCAACGTCGCCGTCCTCGGCACCCGAGACTGCTCCACCCAGCGCCGCTTCCAGAAGCTGATCGAGGAAGCGCCCGCCCCGTTCCTCACCGACGAGCAGCGCACCGCCATCGAAGAAGGCGCCCGCGAAATCATCCGCAAAGCGGGCTACCAGTCCGCCGGCACGGTGGAATACATCGTCTCCGAAGACGGCACCGTGTCGTTTTTGGAGGTCAACACCCGCGTCCAGGTCGAACACCCCGTCACGGAGGCGGTCACCGGCGTGGATATCATCGCCGAGCAGTTCCGGGTCGCCGACGGGCTTCCCCTCTCCTTCGTCGAGGGGAAGGGCACCAGTGACGGGGGCGACGGAATCGATCCGTCGATAAGCGGGCACGCATTTGAATTCCGCATCAACGCTGAGGACGTCACGAACGGCTTCGCGCCGTCGCCAGGCACCGTCACCCGCTTCGACGTACCCACCGGCCCCGGCATCCGCGTGGACACCGGCGTGCGCACCGGCGGGCAAATCCCGCCGTACTACGACTCGCTGATGGGCAAGCTCGTGGTGTGGGGCCCGAACCGCGACACCGCCCTAAGCCGCGCGCGGCAGGCCCTGTCGGAATTTGCGATCGAAGGCGTGCGCACCGTGCTACCGTTCCACCGCGACATGGTGGAGGCCCCGGAGATCACCGGCGACACGCTCGACGTGTACACGGATTGGGTGGACCACCACTACTCGCCGTCGCAGAAGCACAACGGCGTGGACATCGAGCACATCTACGACGAGCGCCGCGACGTGGTCATCGAAATCGACGGCAAGCTGCACACCATCGGCTTCCCCGCCGCGCTCCTTGGCGGCGGCGCAGGCGCGCAAGTTAACGAGGCGGCTGCCGCCCCGTCCGGCGACGCGGCGGGCGCGGTGACCACGAGCTACGAGGCGACGATCGTGGAATGGCTCGTCTCGGACGGCGACATGGTTTCGAAGGGCGACCCGATTGCCACCATCGAGGCGATGAAGATGGAATCTCAGGTCAAATCGCCGCGCGACGGGCAGATCTCGCTCGCAGCGCAGCAGGGCGAACGAGTGAAGGCGAACGCCACCATCGCCACGATTTCGTAACACGCATGCCGAGGCGCCGTCGTCCGTGGGTGGGCGGCGGCGTTTGGTGTTGCTGGCGCAGGGGTTAGTGGCGTGGGGTCTGTGCCGGTTCGGGTGGTGGTGTGGGCTGGGGTCCGAAGAGTTGGTCGAGGGCTCCCCGGTCAGTGTTTCGCAGGTAGTGACCGCGCGGTGAGAGCCACCACGGGGCGCCACGAATCATGGCGATGCGGCCTCGTGTGTTGCGCCAGGGGTCGTCGGCGTTGATCCGGTTGTGATAGCGGCACAACGGCACGAGGTTGTCCATGTTCGTGTAGCCGCCGTGCTTCCACGCCTCAACGTGGTGGATCTCGGAGCCGTACGCCCCGTGCCTGCACCCCGGAAACGCGCACACGGGTGAGACCATCGAGGCTAAGTCGCGCTGCTTCTGGTTAGCCAGGCGCTGCGTGTCGTACAGGTTCACCGCCCCGGTTGCCGGGTGAAACGCCGCGACCTCGAGCGCGTCGCCGAACTCCGCGGCCATGTACTCGGCGCCGGTCATGGTGGTGCCGTCGGTCAGTGTCAGGATCACATCATCACCGTCGCCGGCCATGATGCGGGCGTGGGCGTCGATCGGCACCATCACGATCGGGCGTGGTGCGGCCGTAACCACCCCGCCGGTCTCGCCTTGCACGATGCGCCAGAACGCTTCTTCCATTTGGGGCGCGGCTGGCAGTGCGGTGTCGATGCCCTGCATGAGGCGGTGTTCGAGGTCGGCGGCGTTGCGGTCGGTGGTGTCGATGGTGATGCGCGCCCGCCCATCCTTCGGCTTCGAGAACGCGACCTGTTTGCGCTTCGGCGCATCATCGGCGGGCACGATGTCGCGTGCGGCACGCTCGATCGCTTTGTACCCGCCGGTCACATCCAGCAGTGCCAGGCGCAGCCGCCACCGCTCCCCGGCGTCCTTCACACCGGAAATCCGCCGTTCGATCAGGGCGAGCTCGTCGACGGAGAACCCGCGGGCCTTCTGCGCCGCCTGGGCCTGCTTCCTCGTAAACGCCGTGGCCCCGAAGTACACCTCGGCCAAGCCCGCCCATGCGCGTGCCCGATCCGGCGCCATGCCGGCAGCTAAAGCAACATCCAGGTCGAAGTGCCGCAACGTCTCTAAGGACGTGGCACACAACGCCTCGATATACACGTCAAACGGGTTCATGCCCCGCACGCTATCCAGCCAGCGCCACCGCACAACCCCCACAACCCAAACCTGTGGACAACCCGCCACACCAGCCCCAACGTTGTCCACAGCGGCACCCATTACGGAACCTGGTAGGCGAGATCCCGGGCGTCGGTGATGAGCATCTTGCCCGGCGCGTGGCAGATAGCCAGCTCGGGCTTAGAGTGCACCACGATGGACTGAGGTGTTACCCCGCACGCCCAAAACACCGGCACGGTGCCGGGAGGGATGTCCACGGTCTCGCCGAAATCGGGCGCGTCCAGGTCCGCAATGCCGATCTGCGACGGATCGCCGACGTGCACCGGCGCGCCGTGCACCGCCGGGTAGCGGGAGGTGATGCGCACCGCGTCTGCAACCTGCGACGCCGGGATGGGGCGCATGGACACCACCATCTTTCCGCTGAACACACCTGCGGGTTCGCAGTCGAGGTTGGTTAGATACATCGGCACGTTGCGTCCCTGCTCGATGTGCGCCACGGGCACACCGTTGTCCAGCAGTGCCTGCTCGAAGGTGAACGAGCAGCCGATGAGAAACGCGACGGTGTCCTCGGTCCAGTAGGAGGTGGCGTCCGAAGGTTCGTCGATAAGCGAGCCGTGCGAAAACACGCGGTAGGACGGGATGTCGGTGCGGATGTCGCCGCCGGCGAGCAACGGCGAAGACAGCTGCCCCGGCTCAAGCACGCCGAGCAGCGGGCACGGCTTCGGGTTGCGCTGCGCGAATAGCAGGAAGTCGAAGGCGTACTTTTTGTCCAGCGCGATCAGGTTGGCCTGGGCGTAGCCAGCGGAAAAGCCCGCCGTCGTGGCCACATCGGTGGTGCGGAACAACGCGCGGGCTTGCGCTGGAGGCATGGAAGCGGGCTGCATACGGCTAGGCTACGCCCAAATCTCCGGGAGCCGGGAGATGGAGGACCACCCCATCCAGGCACAACCCACGAGCACGATGAGCCCCACGTAGAGGGTCCACTTGGGCGGCTCCCAACCTTTGAGAAGGTCCTTGCGGAAGAAGCCGGCCCAGAGAACTACCGCGAAGCCGATCGGCAGAATCAAACCGTTGAATGCACCTGCGAAGAGCAGCAGCCTCTGAGGAGCGGAGCCCACGAGGAGGTAGATCACTGATGAGACGACGATGAACCCGACAGTGAGCCAGCCGCGCTTCTTCGGGTCAAAGCCCTGTTTGGTCAGGAACGATACCGAGGTAAATGACGCGCCGATGACTGACGACAGGCCAGCCGCCCACAGCACGAGGCCGAATGCCCGGCGGCCAAACTCACCGGCCGCCTGGTAAAAAACGTCCGCGGCGGTGTTGTCCTTCGACAGGGCCACACCGGTCGCGACCACGCCGAGTACTGCCAGGAAGAGCAGCACACGCATAATGCCGGTGACAATAATCCCGGTAACGGACGACTTGGTTAGGTAGTCGACGTTTTCGGGGCCTGTGTGCCCGGCGTCGATAAGCCTGTGCACACCAGCGAACACAATGTAGCCGCCAACGGAGCCGCCGATGAGGGTGGTGATGATTTTGAAATCGATCTTCTCCGGCGCGATGGTTTGGCGCATCGCTTCGGCCACAGGCGGGTGGGAGGAGATGGCCACGTACAGCATCAGCAGGATCATCAAGGCGCCGAGGATGCCGACAATCACATCCAGGGCAGCACCTGCGCGCTTCCAGAGAAACACAACGATTGCGATGATGGCGGAAATGGCGCCGCCGATCTTCGGATCGACAGACCCTCCCGTCAGCGCCTGCACGCCCAATCCGGTGCCGGCGATGTTGCCGATGTTGAAGACTAGGCCGCCGATGCCGACGAGTATGGCGAGGAACCAGCCAAGGCCCGGGAGGATCGCATTTGCCAGCTCGCTGGCGCGCAGCCCGGATACGCCGAGGATGCGCCAAACGTTCAGCTGGATGGCGATGTCCACCAGGATGGACAGCAGGATCGCAAACGCGAATGCCGCGCCTATCTGGACCGTGAACACGGACGTTTGCGTGAGGAAGCCGGGGCCGATGGCCGAGGTGGCCATGAGAAAAATGGCGCCGACCATGGGGCCGATGCCGGCCTTGACCGGCGCGGTGGCTGCTGGCGCATCTGCCGCGGTCGAGCCGCCGGCGGTGGCCTTTTTCGGAGCGGTCACTGGGACACCCCTTTCGAAGACGAGAAAAATGTGACGCGCAACATCCTAAGACATGAGTTGCCCGCCGGTCACACACCGGGGGTAACGCGCGCCACATTCCCCTCCCCCTGGGGTTGTTCGCCTCGCTCCGGTAACGCAGCCCGCGTCGGCCGCGAGTTAGGAGACCTTGAACTCCGCCATCTCGTCCCACTCAGTTTTGCCCTCGATGAGGGTGTTGATGATGGTGGGGGTCTCTTTCAAGATCGTGGGGAAGAATTCCTGCGCAGCCTTGAAGTGCTCGGAGTTGACGTGAGCTTCGGCGGCGTCGTCCTGGAACGCCTCGATGAGCAGGTACTCATCCGGGTTATCTTCGTTGCGGTACCAGTCGAAGAAGATGTTGCCTTCCTCGGCGCGGGAGGCGTCGGTGAAATCCTTGACCAGCTCGCGGAAGTTCTCCACGTTTTCGGGCAGGGGCTTGAATCGAACGTTGATCAAAATCATGTGTCACATCCTAGCTTTCGAGCTGCTCCCCGAGTTCCAGCCATTCCAGCTCGAGCTCCTCGCGCGCATCCTTCGCGGCGGTGAGCTCCCTGGTCTTCGCGCCGATGGCTTCGAAATCACCGGCCTCCGACAGCGCCGCGATCTCGGCTTCGAGGGCGTCGGCGCGCTCGCCTTCCTTGGCGATCTTGCGCTCCAGCGCGTTCATCCGTTTGCGCAGTTCGCGCTCCTCCTGAGAGCTCAGGGCCGATTGCTTCTCGACGTCCTCCGGTTTCCCCTCCCCCAGATCCAGCGTGCCAGCGGTGCGGGCCTGCGCGGCGCGGGCGTCCAAGTACTGCTGGATGCCGCCGGGCAGGTTGGTGAGCTTCCCGTCGCCGAAGAGGGCGTAGGTGGAATCGGCGATGCGCTCGATGAGGTAACGGTCGTGGGAGATGACCACCAAGGTGCCAGGCCAGGAGTCGAGGAGGTTTTCCAGCTCCTGGAGGGTGTCGATGTCCAGGTCGTTGGTGGGCTCGTCGAGAAGCAGCACATTTGGCTCGGCCATGAGCACGCGGGTGAGCTGGAGGCGGCGCCGCTCGCCACCGGAGAGGTCGCGCACGGGGGTGCGCTGGCGCTTCGGGGAAAATCCCAAGCGCTCTGCCAACTGCGAGGCGGACATCTCGCCTTTCCCGAAGGAGATGTAGGTGGCTACGTCTTCGACCGCGTCGATGACGCGGCGCTCGGGATCCAAGTCGTCGAGCTCCTGCCGCAGCCATCCGATGCGGGTAGTTTGCCCCTCGATGCGCTTGCCGGCGGCTAGCGGGTATTCGCCGGCGAGGGTGCGAAGCAGCGTGGTTTTGCCGGAGCCGTTGACGCCGACCAATCCGATGCGCTCGCCAGGCGCCAACCTCCAGGTGAGGTGGTCGACGAGGGTGCGCCCGTCAGGGGCGTCGATGCGCACGTCTTCGAGCTCGATGACCACGCGGCCTTGACGCTGCTTGGAAAACGCCATCAGCTCGACGGTGTCGCGCGGCGGCGGCACGTCCTTGATCAGGGCCTCAGCCGCCTCGATGCGGTAACGCGGCTTGGAGGTGCGGGCAGGCGCGCCACGGCGCAGCCATGCCAGCTCTTTGCGGGCGAGGTTCTGGCGGCGTTGCTCGATCGCATCGGCTTGGCGGGCGCGCTCGGCGCGGGCGAAGGTCCAGTCGTTGTAGCCGCCGTCGTAGACGTCCACCGCGCCGTCGTGGACCTCCCAGGTCAACGTTGCCACGGTGTCCAAGAACCAGCGGTCGTGGGTGACCACCACGACGGCGAGCTTGCGGGACAGCAGGTGGTCGGCCAGCCACTGCACACCCTCGACGTCGAGGTGGTTCGTGGGCTCGTCCAATACCACCAGGTCGAGGTCCTGCACGAGCGCGGCGGCGAGGTTGACGCGGCGACGCTCGCCGCCGGAGAGCTGCCCCACCGGTGTATCCAGGCCCAGCTCCGCCACGCCGGTGCCCTGCAGCACCTCGCGGACCTTGGCGTTGGAGGCCCATTCGAAGGTCTGTAACCCCAGCGGTTCGACGACGGCTTGGCCGACCGTCAGGGCGTCGTCAAGCAGAAAGCGCTGCGTGACCACCGCCATGCGCAAGCCGCTGGTGCGCGAGACGCGGCCGGCGTCCGGTGGCTCGATGCCGGTAAGCACCTCCAGCAGCGTGGTTTTGCCGCCGCCGTTGACACCGACGATGCCGATGCGCTCTCCGCTTTGCACGCCGAGGGAGACACCGTCAAGCAGCGTTTTCAGCCCCCAGGTTTTGGAGACGTTTTCCAGGTTGATCAGGTTAGCCATATCGGCTGTTCATCTTACGCAGGCAGTAGCTCGTGCAGTCCACGGCTGCGTTGGAGCTGGGCCACGATGTGGGCGCATGCCAGCGCATCCGAATCCGCCCGGTGGTGATTGAGTGCAAACCCCGGGGCGCAGTACTCGGCAACCGTGGGCAAACGGTGGTCTGGCAGGTGCGGCAGCAGTCTCCTGGCCATTCGGCATGTGCAGTAGAACGCGTCCGGGTACGTACCGGTGAAGTAGTAGCGGTCCAAGCCCCGCCACACCGACGCGTCGAACGTGGCGTTGTGCGCGTACACGGGCGCACTACCGACGAATTCCACGATCTGGTCGGCGATGTCGAACCAGCTGGGCGCGTCCTCGACATCGCCGCGGTCGATGCCGTGGATGTGGCTGAACTCAAACAGGATGTACTCCTCCGGCGGGCGCAGGTAGGTACACAACTGGTCCACGACCTCCCCGTCCGCGACCTTGACTAACGCCACCTGGCACGCCGAAGCGCCAGCAAGGCGGTTGGCGGTTTCGAAGTCGACGGCGACGAACTCGTCTTCGAGCAGCACGCTTGTCGACGGTATCCACTTCGCCGCCGCCACCTTCTTCGGTGCCCGCGCCTTCCCGGTGAGCTCCGCGCGGGGTGTGGCGGGCAAGCGTTTTTCCTCCGCCACCTTCGCCTGCCACGCTGCTTTGTGCGGCGCCGGATTGCGCCCGTGCCTTCGCGCGAGGTGTTCCTCCGCTTTGGCCAGGCGTTTTTCCAGATTCACGCGGGCTTTAGCGTGCTGCGGCTGCGGCGCGGCTGCGAGCCAGCTGCGGATAGCGGCGGCCGCGTCGCTGTACTGGCCCAGCCCGTGATGCAGCGCCGCCACCTCCGCGACGTAGATGTCGAGCGCCCACGCCGGGTCCGAGCACGCGGCGTCCTGCATCGCAAACATGAGCTCCTCCGCGAGCACCAGCGCCGCCCGCGGGTGGCCGTCGCGCTTGAGTTCGCTCACCCGCGGGAGGTGTTCCCAGATTGGCCGCCCCTTCACGGTGGGCGGCACGGGATGTGCGAAATCGCTCAGGCGAGCCTCAACCGTGGAGGTGTTGCCGTCGAGGTAATTGCGGGTGGCGTCGATGAGAGGCATGTCAGGCACACTACGGGGCGCACCCGACACACACGACGGCCAATTAGCTCACACGTTCGACAACGGCACCGTGGTCGGGGCCCTCAGCCACGAAAACCTCGTACGCGTCGAACTGCTCGGCCACGTGCTCAGCGGCGAACCGTGCGGCATCAGCGCTGTCGCAGAGCACTGCCACGGTCGGCCCGGACCCGGAGACGATCGCGCGGCGGCCTGCATCCCCCGCAGCCGCGAGAACCCGCTTGAGCACCGGGCGCAGCGTTAGCGCGGGCTCCTCTAAGTCGTTGTGGAGCGCCGCGGCGATGCGACCCACGTCGCCCGAGGTCAACGCCTGCGACAGCTGCGTTGAATCCAGGTGAGGGAGCAGGGCGGGGTTGCCGTGCCGGAGGTCGTCGAGAAGCGAGAATGCTTTGCCGGTATTGATGCCGATCTTGGGGTTGATAAACACCCAGTGCAGGCGCCCGCGCGAGAGCATCTCCACCAGCTCGTCGCCGCGGCCGGTGCCCAGGGCCGTGCCACCCATGAGCGAGAACGGGACATCGGCGCCGAGCGAGGCGGCGAGCTCGTACAGCACTTGCGACGAGAGCGGCTCGCCATACTCGGCCACGAGCGCATTCGCGGCCACGAGCGCGGCCGCCGCGTCGGCGGAGCCACCTGCCATCCCGCCGGCGACGAAGACGTGCTTGTCCACCTCGATGCGCACGCGCGGTACGTCCACGCCGGCACGCGCTACCACGGCTTCGACGGCGCGCCACGCGAGGTTGCCCGGCCCATCGATGTCCTCGTCCGGCCGGTCCACGAAAAACGTGGTGCGCATGGTTTCGACGGCAGGGCCGGCGACGGGATCGCCGTCGATACGCAGCCGCACCACCTCGCGCCTGTCCACCGCGTGAAAGACGCTGACCAAATCGTGGTAGCCGTCCGCGCGCGCCTCACCCACGCCGAGGTGCAGGTTCACCTTGCCCGGCGCGGAGGCGACGATCTCACGCACCTTGCGATTAGCCACGACGGGCCTGGCCTAACCGGATGAAGTCGCCCACGGTGAGCTTCTCCCCGCGCAGCCCCGGGTCGATGCCGGCGGCGCGCAGCGCATCCTCGGCGGCCGCGGCCGAACCGTAGATGCCCGATAGCGTCGAGCGCAGCGTTTTGCGGCGTTGCGCAAACGCGGCGTCTACCAGCGGGAAGACGGTGTCGCGCAGGTCGCGGGGAGCGTCGTCAGCGACATCGATGCGCACGAGCCCCGACTCGATGTTCGGTGCAGGCCAGAACACGTGCTTGCCAATCGCCCCGGCGCGCGAAACGTCGCCGTAAAACGCGGCCTTCACGCTGGGCACGCCGTAGATCTTGGACCCGGGCTGCGCGGCGAGGCGGTCGGCCACTTCCTTTTGCACCATCACCAGCACTCTGCGTATGGACGGCAGCTCCGCCAACACATGCAGCAGCACCGGCACCGAGACGTTGTAGGGCAGGTTAGCCACGAGCGCAGTGGGCGTGACAGGCAGATCGGTGCGGCAAACCTGCAGAGCATCGGTATTCACCACGGTTAACCGGTCGGCGTACTCCGGCGCGAACGCCTGCACGGTGGCAGGCAAACGACCGGCGAGACGCGGATCGATCTCCAACGCAGTGACGCTGGCGGCGGTGTCCAGCAGCCCCAGCGTTAGAGAGCCCAAGCCCGGCCCGACCTCCACGACGTGGTCGTCGGCCGCGAGCTCAGCCGCGGCGACGATGCGGCGCACGGTATTTGGATCGTGCAGGAAGTTCTGCCCGAGCTTTTTCGTCGGCGTGACGCCCAGCTCGGCGGCAAGTTCACGGATCTCGGCTGGCCCGAGCAGGTGCGACTGCCCCATCTAGCGGATACCCAGGCGGGCGGTGCAAGCCGGCCAGGCACCCCAGCCCTGGGACGCCTGAACCCGCTCCGCCACGGCGATCTGCTGCTCGCGGGTCGCCTGATCCGCGGTCGGGGCGTATGCGGTGCCACCGTGGCCTGCCCAAGTAGACGGCGAGAACTGCAGCCCACCCTGGTAGCCGTTGCCGGTGTTGATGGCCCAGTTGCCGCCTGATTCGCACTGTGCGATGGAATCCCACACACTGCCACCCGCTACAGCCGGGGCGGCAGCCCCGGTGGTACCGGAGACCGTTTCAGGCCGTTTGGTTCCGCGGGCGATAACGGCCGGCTTCGCCTTTTTCACTACCTTTTCCCCGGCGATGCCCTCGGACTCGACGACGCCGTTGACGGTGACGGTGCGGTGAATGACCTTGGTCTCCCCCTGCTCGCCCTTCTCGCGGACCTTCTCGGCGCCCTCGTCCAGCGTGTCGTCGTCGACGTACTCGGCCGGGGCCTCCACCACCACGGTCTCCGGGCGGTCGACGGTGCTCACCCGGTCCAGCACAATTTCCATGCCGGGCACCACCGCGTCTGCCAGCGCGACATTGAGGCGGTCATCCGAATCGAACGTCACGCCGCGTGCAGACAGGAGCTCCCCAACAGTTTTCGCCGCAGCGGAAACGTAGGTCAGTTTGCCGCCGTCGCGCAGCGCGACAATCTTCGGGGTGGTCACATCCACATTCATGCCGTCGGCAAGCGGCTGTTCGCGGTCGGCGTTGACGGCGGAGGCGCCGGCAACACCAGCTTGGTCGATCAGCTCGCCTACCGTGCTCGCGGTGGAGGTGATCTGCTGGGCCACACCGTCGATCACCACAGCAACCGGCTTGGCGGTGCGCACTGTGACGGTATCGCCGCTAGCCAGCTTTTCTCCCGGCGCCGGGTACACCAGATCCTCCGGCGCTACCGTCACGCCGGCGGAGGCGAGCGCACCCGCGACATCGCCGGCGTAGGTGCGTACGTTTGTTGCCTCACCGTTGACGTCCACCGTGACCTGCTTCTGGGTGGCCAGGGCAGTGCCCGCGCCACCGACCAGTGCGGCACCGGCGACGGTGCCGGCAACTGCGCGCTTGGCGGCGTTGGACTTCTGGTTAATCCGCTTGATTTGACGGGACATGCGCTTCCTCACGACGGGGCTCTGCTGAATCACTGCTGAATCGTCTCAGCATGCAACCCGGGTAACATTACGGTAACGCCCGCCGCGTTTCAAGGCCCTCCGCCCAGCTCACACCCCGTAGACCCGCGAGAATGTCTCTCCAATCTCTCGCGCCACATCGGCCACTTCCATGCCACGCGCGTCCGCCAGAACCTTTGCCGTGTGCCCGATCAACGCGGGCTCATTCTTCGCCCCGCGGAACGGCTCGGGGGTCATGTACGGCGCGTCCGTCTCAACGAGCAGCTGGCCCGCCGGCGCGAGTGCCGCCGCCTGGCGCAACTCCTCGTTGCGCTTGAAGGTGACGTTGCCGGCAAAACTGAGCACGTAGCCGCGCTCGATTGCCTCTCGCGCCACGTCCAAAGGCGAGGAGAAGCAATGCAGGATCACGTGCTCCGGCCGCGGCGCGTCTGCAAGAATGCGCATCATTTCCGCGTCGCCTTCGCGGTTGTGGATCATCAGCGCCTTGCCTGACTCCACCGCCAAATCGATGTGCCAGCGAAACGCCTCCTCCTGCACCTCAAGCGGCGCAGTGCCATCGGCGTCGTGCGTGCGCCAATACGTGTCGATGCCGGTCTCCCCCACCGCCACGCAACGTTCGTCCCGGGCCATCTCGGTCAGGCGGGCGCGAGCAGCGTCGTCAAGCTCCTGCGCCCTCGTCGGATGGATGGCGCACGCGGCGAAGACGCGGTCGTTGAGGTGAGCGGCCTGAAGCGCGTACTCCGCTTCCTCCAGCCCATCGCCGACGGTGCAGATGCGCTCCACACCGGCTTCGAGCGCACGGGCGACAAACGCGCCGACATCTTCCTTCGTGCGCGCGCCGCAGGACGCGAGGTGGGTATGCGCATCCACCAGGCCGGGAATCGGCTCGGCGGGCACGGGCGTGGGACGCGGTTTCTTTTTGCTCATACGATGCACCCTATGGCATTTGCAGACATCGACTCAGCCACCCAGACCCAAATCGACGCCGACCTCGCCGAAGCCGCCGGCCGCGGCATCAACGGCTCGCCCGCCGACATCGTCGGATCCTTCGAGGCCGAGCTCGCCGATTACCTCGCGCTTCCCGCGGACGTGCGCCACTCCTTCCCGCGCGGCGAGACCGCGCGCCTCTACGGCACCGCCCTCGGCCAAGCGCTCGTGCGCAAGGGCTTCACATGGCAGTTGCTTCACGACGCCTACGGCACCGACCTCGTCGTAGTCAAAGACGCCGGCGGCACGAACGAGAAATACACCGCCCCGCTCGTCGTGGTAGATCAGCGCTTCGAGGACGAGGAACCCGGCAAGCTCACCGAATTCCTCGGGCAATTTCTGTGAACGCGCCACAGTCGATCATGCCGCTGGTACGCCCGGAGCTGCCGCCGGCGTGGCTGTCCACGGGCGACATCGAGCTGTTCTACGAGGAAATCTGCGAGTACACCCGCAGGTTGCGCGAGGCCGGCGTTCCCGCTCAGCTCGAGGTGATCGAGGGCGCACCGCACGCGGTGGAGCTGCGGGCATTCGACGTCGACGTAGTCAAACGCATGCTCGCATCCGCGCGGCAGTGGCTCGGCGCGCAGTTGTAGCCGCCCGGGCTACTGCACTGGCGCCCACTCCGGGCCGGTCTCGCCGAGTTCCGGGTCCAGCTTGGCAATCAGCGGCTGCGGCTTGGCAAGCTCGGTGCCCGGCACCACGTCCACGCGCTGCCACACCGCTTGCTGCTGCGAGTAGTCGCCTGTGATGGTCGGGTACGTCTGGCCTTTCTCCGGCAGGCCGACACCGACGAGGTTGTAGTCCGCGTCGTCCACGACCTCCTCCACTCGCGGCTCCGCAGCCCAGATCCCAGTACGCCCGAGCGTCTCGTGGACCTTCTGCGCTGTGTGCGGGAGGAACGGGGTGAGCATGGCGTTGCAGTCGGAGACCACCTGCAGCGCCGTCCACAGCACGGTGGCCAAACGCTCGCGCTGGGTGTCGTCCTTGGCCAGCTTCCACGGCTCCTGCTCCGCGATGTAGGCGTTGGCCTCGCCAACGACGTGCATCACCTTGGTAACCGCAGACTTGAAGTGGGCCTTGCCCAGCTCCTCGCCGGCGGTGGTGAACGTCTCGGCGGCCAGCTCGAGGATGCGCTCATCGGACGCCTCCAGCGGGCCCGGGGCAGGGATCTGGCCGAAGTTCTTGTGCGCCATGGACACGGTGCGGTTGACCAGGTTGCCCCAGCCGTTGGCCAACTCGTTGTTCACGCGGCGGACGAACTCGTCCCACGTGAAGTCCGTGTCGTTGTTCTCCGGTCCGGCCACCGCGATGAAGTAGCGCAGCGGGTCCGGGCCGAATTCCTCGAGGAAGTCCTTGACGTAGATGACCACGCCTTTGGAGGAGGAGAATTTGGACCCGGACATGGTAAGGAACTCAGACGACACGACCTCCGTGGGCAGGTTCAGCTCGCCCAGCTCACGCACCTCGCCGCCCTTGGCGCCCTTGCCCGCGTAGCCGAGCAGCTCCGCCGGCCAGATCTGGGAGTGGAAGGTGATGTTGTCTTTGCCCATGAAGTAGTAGCCCTCAGTGGCCGGGTTCTGCCAGAACTCTTTCCACGCGTCCGGGTTGCCAGAGCGGTGCGCCCACTCGATGGAGGCGGACAGGTAGCCGATCACTGCGTCAAACCACACGTAGAGCTTCTTCGACGGGTTGTCCTGCCAGTCCTCCACCGGGATCGGGATGCCCCAGTCAATGTCGCGGGTCATGGCACGCGGGCGCATGTCCTCCAGCAGGTTCAGGGAGAACTTCAGCACGTTCGGGCGCCAGTCCTGGCGTGTGCGCAGCCACTGTTCCAACGCATCGTGCAACGCGGGCAGGTCGAGCATGAAGTGCTCGGTCTCGATGAACTCCGGCGTCTCGCCGTTGATCTTGGACACCGGGTTGATCAAATCTGCCGGGTCGAGCTGGTTGCCGCAGGTGTCGCACTGGTCACCCCGCGCGTCGGTGGCGCCGCAGATCGGGCATGTGCCTTCGATGTAGCGGTCCGGCAGAGTGCGGCCTGTCGAGGGAGAGATCGCTCCCTGCGTGGTCTCGCGGATCATATAGCCGTTCTCATTCAGGCCACGGAAGAGTTCCTGCACCACCGCATAGTGGTTGCGGGTGGTGGTGCGGGTGAACAGATCGTAGGACAGGCCCAGCCCGGCGAGGTCCTCCACAATCTGACGGTTGTAGCGATCCGCCAACTCCTTGACAGTGACACCTTCTTTATCCGCCTGCACGAGCAGCGGGGTGCCGTGCTCGTCGGTGCCGGAGACCATCAGCACGTTCTTGCCCGTCATTCGCTGGTACCGGGCGAAGACGTCAGAGGGGACGCCAAAGCCTGCGACGTGGCCGATGTGGCGCGGGCCGTTGGCGTACGGCCAAGCAACGCACACGAGAACGTTCTGATTGGTCTCGGGAGAAGTCATGATTCACAGCATAAGTTATGGCCCCGCTTCAGCACTGCAATGCGTAAGCGGGGCCGCGACTTTAGGGCGTCGATAGGCAATCGCGCCTATTCCGCGCGTGGTTTGAGCATGCCTTTGACCTGGGCACGACGGGCGTCCAGCTGCGCCTGATCGCGGTGCATGCGGCGCTCAATGGCCAGCTGCCGGGCGAAGCGCTCCTGTTCCTTCTTGTCCAGGTAGATCGTGTCATTAGACATGTCCTTCACAATCGCAAACATGAGCGCGATGAGGATGAACAGGAACGGTGTCGCGGCAACAATAGTTACGGACTGCAGGGAGTTCAGCGCGTCGGAGCCGCCGGAGATGAGCAGGGTCAGGCCGACGAATGCGGTGGCCAGGCCCCACATGGCTGCGAGCCACGGCTTCGCCTCAGTTTTGCCGGACTGCGTCATGGACGCCATCACCGTGGAGGCGGAGTCAGCCGAGGTGATGAAGAACGTGGCCAGCAACAGCAGGGCAAAAATACCCATGATGAAACCGCCCGGCAAAGAATGCAGCAGGTTAAACAGCTGCTCCTCGTTGGAACCGCCGCCGTAGATGGATTCGCCACTTTGCTCCATTTTGATGGCCGTTCCACCGAAGATGGCGAACCACACGGTGGACAGGCCTGCCGGGACGAGCATGACGCCGAGGCAGAATTCGCGAACGGTACGGCCGCGGGAAATGCGGGCCAGGAACGTCCCCACGAACGGCGACCAGGAAATCCACCACGCCCAGTAGAAGATGGTCCATCCGGAGAGGAACTCGCCGGCCTCGCCATCCGCGCTTTCAGCGGTGCGGGCGGCCATCTCGAAGAAGTTATTGAGGTAGTTGCCTACAGCGGTCGGCAACATGTTCAGCTGTGCGACGGTGGGGCCAAGCACGAACACGAAAAGTGCGAGGACGGCCGCGATGACCATGTTCGTGTTGGACAGCCACTGAATGCCCTTGGACACACCCGACATCGCCGACAGCAGGAACGCGAGGGTGAGCATCGCCACGATGCCGATGATCAGGGTGTCGGACGGGTCGTCGACGAAACCGGAAGCTTCCAAGCCGGAGCTGATCTGCAGCGCGCCCAAACCCAGGGAGCAGGCGGTGCCGAAAATGGTGGCGAAGACGGCGAAGCCGTCGATAAGCTTGCCCAGCCAGCCGTTGGCGCCCTTCTCCCCAATCAGCGGGATGAACGCGCTGGACAGCAGCTGTTTACGGCCGAGACGGAAAGTGGAGTACGCAATGGCCAGACCGATGATGGCGTAGACGGCCCACGGGTGCAGGGTCCAGTGGAACATGGTCTGCGCCATCGCGGCGCCGACCTCGTGCGGCTCGTGGCCCGGAACGCCGTCCCGGTACATAGCCAGCGGCTCAGAAGCGCCGTAGAACATCAAGCCGATGCCCATGCCGGCGGCGAACATCATGGCAATCCAGGAGGTGGTTTTGAACTCCGGGCGCTCGTCGGCACTGCCGAGGCGAATCCGGCCGAAACCCGATGCGGCAATCACGATGACGAAGGCGACGAAAATCGTGCCGCCGAGGACGAACGCCCAGCCCAGGTTCTCAATGACCCAGCCGAACGCGCTGTCCGCAAAGGTGGAGAAGTTGTCCGGAGCCGCAAGGCCCCAACCGACAACTGCAGCGACGATTACCGCAAGCGGGATAACAATGCCCCAGTTCACCGGTGCGTCTTCTGCGTCGGCTTCGCGCTCGACGCTTTCCTCCGGGTCGGTGTACCCGGGATACACGCCGCCGCGGTCGGCGCGCAGCAGCGCGGCAAGTTGGCCAGCTGCGGATGATTCGTCATTTTTAATTGGATCCGTACTCCGCGGCTCCGCAGCGGGATCGTGGGGATCCCTCTGGAGATCACGCTGAGACATACAATTCTCCTCGCAAATTTTTATTGTTTTTCTAGGGCGGAAGCAGGCTAGCGCAGATCACACCTGCACGCGAACCAGCGCCGGACAAAAAGCGAGGAAGACGGCACTATTCACGCGCGGACAAAGCCGCGTCGTAGAGGTCCCCCACTTTCACGCCGTGCTCTTTGGCTACCCGTTTCGCGGCGTCTTTCATACGTTCACCGCCGTCCACCAGATCCAGCACCACCCCCACCAAGTCTTCCGGTTCTGCTTGCTCGACTGCCCCGCCTTCGATCACGAGCGTGATTTCTCCGCGAACCCCATCTGCCGCCCATTTGGCTAGCTCCCCCAGGGTGCCCCGCTTCACTTCCTCATATGTTTTGGTCAGCTCCCGGCACACCGCAGCCCGGCGGTTCACGCCGAGGACGTCTGCCGCGTCTTCCAGCAGCTGCGCGATCCGGTGCGGCGATTCGAAACAGCACACCGCGCGCCGCTCGTGCACCAGCGTTTCCAACCAAGCCCTGCGCGCCCCCGACTTCCGAGGCGCAAACCCGTCGAAGATGAAATGCCCCACGCTCAGGCCGGACAATGCGAGCGCGGTAGTCACCGCGGATGGCCCGGGGATGCAGGTGACGGGAATACCGGCGTCGTGGGCGGCGGCAACAATGGAATGGCCCGGGTCAGACACCAGCGGCATCCCGGCGTCGGTGACCACGAGGACGGTGCCAGCGCGTGCCGCGTCGAGCAGCTCGCGCGCCCGCGCATCCTCGTTGTGGTCGAAGTTGGACACCACGCGTCCGGTGATCTCTACCTCGAGCGTCGCGGCGAGAGCCCGGGTGCGGCGAGTGTCCTCGGCGGCGATAACGTCCGCGGCGGCCAGTGCGTGCGCCAGGCGCGGCGATGCGTCCGCCACGTTGCCCAGCGGGGTGGCCGCGAGCACAACTCCGGTGGGAAGGATCTGCGTGAGGTCTTCGTGCTCGGCGGACATACCACGGGAGCATACGCCCAAGGCGCTAATATCTTCCGTCGTGACCACTATCGCGAGCACCCCGAACCCGACTGGACCAGCCGCCGGCGCTAACGCTGCAGCACCTGAGGCAACGCGAACGGTGCGGCCCACCCGCCCGGCGCCAGAGGCTCCCGTGTCCGTGCCGTGGACGCGCCGCGACACCATCGCAGCTTCCGTCATCGGTGTGCTGGCGCTGCTGACCCGCTTCATCGGTTTGTTCCAGCCCACCAGCTCCGGCACCCCCGTCTTCGACGAGAAGCACTACGTGCCGCAAGCCTGGGACATGGTGCGAAGCTCTTTCAACCCTGTCTTGGGCGGCATCGAGTCTAATCCCGGCTACGGCTTGGTTGTGCACCCGCCGCTGGGCAAGCAGCTGCTGGCCATGGGCGAGACTCTCTTCGGATACACCCCGTACGGCTGGCGCATCATGACCGGCTTGTTCGGCACCGCCGTGATCGTCTTCGTTTTCCTGCTCGCGCGCCGCGTCAGCCAGTCCACCAATATCGCGCTGATCGCGGGCATCATCGCGCTCTTCGACGGCGTCCTGCTCGTCTCCGCGAAATTCGGCATGCTCGACATCTTCCAGGTGCTGTTTGTGGTCATGGCCGCCTGGACGCTCGCAGGCGACATGCGCGAGGTGCACCACCGCTGGCACGATGCGTGGCTGGCTGGCAAGCTCGACGGCACTGGCCCGTTCGGCCCCCGCATGGGATTCCGGTGGTGGCGCTTCGCCACCGGCGTGCTGCTCGGGCTCACGCTTTCCATCAAATGGTCCGGTCTGTACTACATCATGTTCTTCGGCCTGCTGTCGTCGTTCTGGGATCTCTACCTGCGCCGGCGCTACGGCGTAGAGAAGCCCGTCGCGGGCACGCTGCTGAGAGACGTCCCTTCGGCCCTCGCCTCCATCGTCCTCATCCCCGCCGTCTTGTACCTGTGGTCGTGGCGCGCCTGGTTCGCTTCCGAGACTTCCGTGTACCGCCACTCGCTTTCCGACGGCACCATCGCAAGCTCCGATTGGCCCTGGCTGGCCAACCTCCCGGAGCCCATTGCAGGCTGGTTCTACTACCACTTCTCGGTGCTCGACTTCCACGCCTCCTTGACCTCCTCGTCCGGCCACTCCCACCCGTGGGACTCCAAGCCGTGGGCCTGGCTGGTCTCCGCCCGCCCGATCCTGTACTACTCCGCCACCGACCTGGAGTGCTCCGTGGCTCCCGGCGACGGGACGTGCCGGGAGATGATCTACATGTTCGGCACCCCCGCCATCTGGTGGCTGACCGTGCCGGTGCTGCTGTGGGCGTGCTGGGTGTGGCTGACCCGCAAGGACTTCCGCGTCATCGTGCCGGTCATTGCGTTCGCCGCCGGATTCCTTCCGTGGCTGGTCGCGTTCGACCGCCAGATGTACTTCTTCTACGCCACCGCACTGGTGCCGTTTACCGCGGTGCTGCTGGCTCTAGCAGTGGGTAACGTGGCGCGCAAGGGCGGGCCGGTGACGTGGTCGTGGGTGAATAAGGTCGCAGGCTTTGAGATGCGGTGGGGCCAGCTCGCCGCCGTGGTCTACCTCGCCCTTGTGGTGGCCAGTTTCATCTACTGGTCCCCCATCTTCTACGGCTTCCGGATCCCGGACTCCTACTACGAGTCCATCATGTGGCTGCCCAGCTGGAAGTAACGCACGCAGATAATTCGCTCGCGGGTAATTTCAGCCCGGCCGGGGTGTGCTCCCCCGGCCGGGCTTTGTGTTTCCCGGTTGTGTTTTCCCGCCGCGGCGGCGGGTGTCCTAGTAGGGGCGGGCGTCCAAAAGCTGCCATGTCCGGCGGAGCGCCCCGCCGCGGTCGGCGACCCACGTCCACACCAACGCAACCAGGCTGAGCAGCGGAATGAGCACCCCGGCGAGCTCGAACTGCCCTGTGCCGAGCACCGCGTCGCGCACGGCGAATCCGACGGTGAAGGTGAACATGGTGCCCACAATCAGCAGTACCCCTGGGATCTGTTGCGGACGCCACGCCGTGAAGCCCAGCGCCAGCGCCACCCCGAATCGGACCGAGGCGGTGGAGGCGACCACGGGTTCGTCCCCGCCGGCGATGATGAGGCGCACAGCCCACAGCACCCACACCACGGCCATAGCGCCGAGGAGCACACGCCCGACAGCAATGCCCAGCTCGCGGCGGCGGGCGAAGCGGCGCCACTCGTCGTCCACGCCCGCGAGGATGACGGACGAGAGGTCCTGCGGCGGCGCAAAGGCTTCCTCGTCGTCGCCGTGGAGTTGCTGAGTTAGGGCGAGGGACCGATCTAAAAAGGCGCGGCACTCGGGGCACCCGGAGACGTGGGCGTCCACCACAGCGTCGTCGAGACCGGACGGTTCCCCGTCGATACGCGCGGACAGCGCTTTTTGCACCTCTTCGTGGCTAATCACGGGTGAGCACCCCGTCTAGGCTGGCGCGGCCGGTGCCGAAGACGGTGATGATAAACAGCGACGCGGCCAGCACGAGGATGTATTCCACCCCGCCACCGTCGACGAAGAAGCCGTTGCCCAGGTGCACGAAGTACCCGGCAGAGAGCACCAGAAGGGCGAGGAGCGACGCGGCGATCGTCGTCAACAGCCCCACCGCCAAAAACGCCCCGCCGATGAGTTCGACGGTGCCGGTGAGGTAGGCGGACAGCTGCGGCTGTGGCACCCCGAGCGCGGCGAATTGGCGGCCGGTTTCCGTCATACCGACCTCGAACCAGTGGTTGTAGCCGTGGGCCACGAACACCGCGCCCAGCACGAGCCGGAGCACAAGCAGCGCGAAGTCGCGGACAGCGGGCCTATTCATGCCGATTAGGGTACCCGTGGAACCGAAGCGGGTAGAACTGAGTCCAATACCTATGACTGATCTTCACCTCACACCAGAACAAGGCTGGCCCGTCACCGGCGACGACGGCCTCGCTCGCCCGCCGTGGGCTGCCCATGACCCACTGTTGCGCGAGTATTACGACACCGAATGGGGCATGCCCGTCACCGACGAGCAGGGCATGTTCGAGCGCGTCTGCCTCGAGGGTTTCCAGGTGGGGTTGTCGTGGCGTCTGATCTTGCAAAAGCGCGAGGCACTGCGGAGCGCCTTCCACGGATTCGACCCGGAAGCCGTAGCAGGCATGAGCATCGAGCATTTGCTTGGCGACGCTTCGTTGATCCGCAACCGGCGCAAACTGGAGGCTGCGGTGAACAACGCCGAAGCCACCCTCGCGCTGCGGGATGAAGGAACGCACCTGGGCGAGTTCGTGTGGTCCTACCAGCCGGCGAACACGCCGGTGCCGCGCACGATGGCGGAGGTGCCGACACGCTCGGCGGAGTCCGAGCAGCTGGCGAAGGATTTGAAGAAGCGCGGCTTCACCTTTGTGGGGCCGGTGACCATGTACGCGCTGATGGAATCCACCGGCATCATCGACACCAACCAGGTGGGCACGTGGCGCCGCGGCGCATCCGGGGTGTGGGTCTAAGCGGCGTCTAGGCGGCGTTTAGGCGGCGTTTAATCGTCGTCCATGTCCGCGAAGGCGTCCTCGACGGAGTCGTGCTCCTCGCGGGAGGCCTCCCAAACTTCCTTGGCAGCCGAGAGGTTGATGGCGGCGATGATCGCGCCGACAACGATGTCGAACCAGGCGGTCTCCCACACGAACGTGAGCAGGCCGGCGGCGATTGAAGCGTCCTGGGTTTAGTTCCTACCTCTGCTAAGGAAGGATTGGCACTATGCCCAGAAAGTATTCCGCCGAATTCAAGGAGAAGGCGATCCATCAAGTCCTAGAGATGGTCCGTCTGGAGTCCTGCTCACGGCAACGCGCGTACGAGGAAGTCGGAGAGCTCCTTGGCGTGTCCCACCACACGTTACGCGCCTGGTACCGTGACAGCGTCGCCCATGAGCAGACGGCACCAACAGGTGGCGAAACCATGGAAGAAGAGCTCAAACGGCTACGCCGGGAAAACCGCGAGCTGAAACGAGCCAACGGAATCCTCAAGACTGCCTCGGCTTTTTTCGCGGCGGAACTCGACCGACCCACGACCAGATGATCTCCTACATCGACGAGTACAAGGAGCAATTTGGGGTCGAGGCCATCTGCCGTGTTCTGAAACAAGCAGACCGTGGATTCATCACCTCCCGCGGCTACCGTAAAGCCACCACCCGCGCCCCGAGTGCGAGGGCCTTAAGCGATAGCCTGCTTATCCCAGAGATTCAGCGCGTCCATGCGGAAAACTTCTCGGTCTACGGCATCCGCAAGATGTGGCACGCCATGAACTGTGAGGGCTTTCATATCGGCCGCGACAAGACCGCACGCCTGATGAAACTTGCAGGTGTGTCTGGTCGACGACGTGGACGCACCCCGGTGACCACGATCAGCCCTAAGGTGCCGGATCATCGTCCGGATCTTGTGCAGCGAAACTTCCGGGCCACAGCACCTGGGCGACTTCGGGTCGCCGACATTACCTATGTTCGCACCCTGTCAGGATTCGCCTACACCGCGTTTGTCATTGACGTCTACAGCCGCAAAATAGTCGGTGTTGCCACCCGATCTACGATGCGCACTGATGCGCTGCCGATGGAGGCACTGGAACATGCGTTAACGACTGCAGGGCGAATCCACGGCGACCAGCTGATACACCACAGTGACCGGGGAAGTCAGTACGTGTCACTGAAATACTCCACCGCACTGGCCGAAGCCGAGATCCGGCCGAGTGTCGGCACAGTCGGAGATTCCTATGACAACGCGCTGGCCGAGACAGTTAACGGTCTCTACAAGGCTGAACTTATCCATCCTCAAGGCCCGTGGACATCAGTAGGAGAAGTCGAGCTAGCCACCCTGCGGTGGGTGCACTGGTGGAACACCAAACGTCTTCACGAGGCGTTGGACTACGCCACCCCACAAGAAGTAGAAACCGAGTACTATCTCACCGAGCCCATCAACACAGGGCCGTAAAAGAAGCGGAACCAAACCCAGGACGTTTCAAAAGCACACATTTTGTCGCTTAACCCTACATAAGGCAGACTGCTCTGTATGGAACTGCTGTTGACCTACCTTGCTGTCGTGTTTGGCTGCGGGCTGATCGCATGGGCTGTCCGCCTCCCACCACTTATCGGGTTTCTGGCGGCCGGGTTCATCCTCAACGCCAGCGGCGTCGCGCACGTCGAGGCTCTCGATCTCTTCGCCGACATCGGCGTCACCCTCATGCTCTTCGCCATTGGCCTGCGCCTGGATTTGCGCGCATTGACGGATAAGGCCGTGTGGCTCACCGCCGGAGCCCACGCCTTGGTCATGACGATTGTTGGCGCGGGATTCATCACCGCACTCGGCGCGCTCGGCGCTTTCGGTCCCGCGTCCTTCTCGATTGCCGTCAACGTCGCCCTGGTCTTGAGCTTTTCTAGCACCATCGTCGTGATCAAAATCTTGCAGGACCGCGGCGATGAGCAGGCGCTCTACGGCAATATCTGCGTGGGCGTGCTGATTATGCAGGACATTCTCGCCGTCGCCTTCATGAGCATCCTGCGTGGCGAACCACCGCGCTTGGCGGCCCTGGGGCTCGTCGTTATCGTGCCGCTGCTCGCTTTGATCACGCGTCGCTGGTACAAGCTTGGCCACGGCGAATTGGGGGCGCTTTTCGGGATCGTCATGGCTCTGCTGCCCGGCTACGCCCTTTTTGAGTGGGTCGGTCTTTCCGGCAGCCTCGGCGCCCTCATCATGGGCGTCGTGCTCTCCCGTTCTTCGGGGGCTGAGCAACTCAGCCACTCACTGTTCACACTGAAAGAGCTGCTGCTTGTCGGATTCTTCGTCAACATTGGCTTCCTCGGGCTGCCGAACTGGCAAAACATGCTCGACGCTGGATTACTTCTCCTACTCCTGCCCTTGCAAGCCGTCGCCTACTGGGCAATCCTCTGGGGCCTGGGCCTACGCAACCGCACCTCGGTGCTTGCGGCGCTCTTGCTTTCCAATTACTCAGAGTTTGCCCTGATCATCGCCGCACTTGGTGTCAAAGATGGCTGGTTGAATCAACGGTGGATGCTTTCCCTGGTGCTTGCCGTCTCGCTCAGCTTCGTCATCTCGGCAATTCTTAACCCACAGAGCGTTTCGCGCACCACCCGCTTGGCCAAGCGTTTACCCACACGCCCGCCGCACAAAATCCATCCGGGGGATCGCCCCATCGAGCTTGGCGACGCCCACGCACTCGTCCTGGGCGTTGGCCGCCTCGGCATCGCCTGCTACACCGAGCTAACTGAGGTCTACGGTGTGCGGGTCCTTGGCGTGGAGCACGACACAGCTCGCGTCCGCCACCTGCAGGAACGTGGCTACAACGTGGTAGAAGGAGACGCTACGGACGTCGACTTCTGGGAACGCGTCAAAGACAGCCACCAGATCGACATGATCATGCTCGCCATGCCGGCCCAACACGCCAACCTGGAATCAGTAAAGCAAATTTACGCTTCCCGCATCAACGCTGATGAGTGCACGATCAGTACTGTCGCCATGTACCGCGAGGACGTCGAAGAACTCGAAGAGCTCGGTCTCGACGTCGTCGTCCACCTGCAAGGGGGCGCCGGTGAGTCACTTGCTGAGCGGACCTTCACCGCAAATGAGCAGCGCCGCCTGCGCGTCGCAGGAGGTGCTGCGGAATAGGGCGCACATCACCGCACATACCTCTGGACTTTGCCGACCGAGACAGTTTCTGCACCCAAAGGCATGGGCTGTCGAGACTTCCATGCCCCTCGTCGGTCTCGACGTCAGCTGCCAGGGTCAGCGTCTCGTACCAAGGCTAAACCTGCGCGGGGGCCTTACCTGGCGACACGGAATGCGGCGCAGCCGTCGATATCACAGCCGCGGATAGCCACGTGCGCGCACGCAGCATACGCAAGCGGCAAAAAGACTGTGCCAAATGTCCGCGCGTCGCGGTAAGCTGGTGAGCAGACAACCCCACCTCACGCGCGGGCCACAGCGCTCTGACCCGTAATCATCTCGGCCAATGCGCCCGTACAGCGTCGAACGAGACTTCATACCACGGCAACACATGGCAACGTGTGGCAACAAAGGAATAGTGCACCTACCAGGGCAGATACAGCAAAACCCCTGGCCAATCACGACCAGGGGTTTTATCGAATTGTGGAGCTAAGGGGAATCGAACCCCTGACCTTCGCATTGCGAACGCGACGCTCTACCAACTGAGCTATAGCCCCTTGGGCACGCTCGTTACGTTACTCCTCCCCCACGCGCCGATTAAATCGCCAGCGCAGTGGAGGTTTTCACGGTTTTAGGAGGCGCGGGTGCCGTAGCCGCCGAGGTCCTCGTAGTCGTCGTAGCCGGGGTCGTTTTCCGGCGCGTAGCGGGCGGACGGCAGGGTGTCGAAGTCGGGGCTGTCGTCGTCCAGGTCCAGCACGACGGAGCCTGCGCGCAGGCGTGCGTCACGCGGGTGCTCGATGTGGTTGCTCATGGCCACTCCCATGCGGGCGCGGCGCAGCTGGCGCAGGCGGCGGGCGTGCAGGGCGCGCTCCTGCAGCACCACGCGACGCAACGCGATCATGAACCATGCGGTAAGACCCACCGACACGGCGGGCAGCACCCAGGTCCAGCCGCCCGCGACAAACGCCACGACGAAGGTGACCACGCAGGCGGCAATCAGCGCCAGCAGGGTGCGCTGGCGGCGCTGGAAGCGGGTGGCGGTGTTCTTCTTTTCGCGCTCCGGGTCGAATCCGCCGCGGCCGCGGCGCGCAGCGGCGAAGGCGAGGTCCTCGTCGCCCGCTTCGGCGGCCTCCGCGGTGTCGACCTCGTCGTCGACATCTTCCGGTGCTTCCTCAACGTCCGCTTCCGGGGCGCTTTGCTTCTCGACGCCTCCGGTCTCCCCCGCATAGCCAAAGTCCTCGGGTGCAGTGTAGGACTCGTCCAGTTCGTAGCGGTCGGCCTCTGCTTCAGCCACAGCGTCCTCAGCATCGTCCTCCGCGGCATCCTCCGCGGCGAGGATCTTTACAGAGGTGGAGCCGCCCTCGGCGTTGTCCAGCTCAGGCTCGGCCTCAGCTTCGGCCGTCTCAGCCTCGTCATCGACGTGCTCGATCACTTCGCCGTCGATGTGGTCGGCCGCAGCGGCATCCTCCTCAGCACCCGGGCGGCGGAAGAGGGTGCGCAGGGCGGGAGCGTCGTCGATAAGCACTTGCTCCTCGGCATCCGTCGCCTCCACAACCTCGTAGTCGGTGTCCTCGCTGTGGCGGTGGATGTCGGCGGCGGTGAGCTTCGGGCGGCGGCGCTCAGCCATCGGCGCGGTGCCGCCCTCGTGCAGCACCCGCGTCTCCTCGTATCCTTCGCCGGAGCGGCGGATCGGTTTGTTGTTGCCGATCATCAGCGGGGCGAGGACGATGATCCAGACAACGAGGATCAAAATGATCATTAAGCTCGGGCTGCCCATCGGCATTGCCACCTTTCCGCGTACGTTGCACCCTAAAGTCAGATGCCCACGCTATCCGGCTGTGCGGCCGGTCCTGGGGTGGCGCGCCGTGGAGTCGGATGCTTTTTCGCGGCGGGTTGCAGCGTTCGTGCTAACGCGCGCGGCCGGCGCGGCGCAGCCGCTGCACCGCGCTCGTGGCGTAGTCGTCGGCGTTGAGTGCGACGAGGTGGTGGTCGCGCCACTGTCCGTCGATGTGGAGGTTGCGCCGCAGAAAGCCCTCCTCGCGGAAGCCGTTGTGCTCGAGCACCTTTCCCGACGCAGGGTTGCCGGGCAGATACGTGGCCGTGAGCCGGTGCAGGCCGACACGGCAAAAGGCGTGATCCACGCCCAGCGCGCACGCGAGGGTGGCCACCCCGCGCCCCATGAACGGCGAATGCACCCAGTAGCCGATCCAACATTCCGACACGATGCCGTGCTGAATGTTGCCGAGCGTCACCTGCCCGGCGAACGTCCCGTCGACCTCAATGACCAGCGGCACCACCGTTCCCTGCCGCGCCAGCCGCTTCAGGTTCAACCAGGTGTTGCGCCACGCCGCGTGCGAGTGCGCATCCTCCCAGGTGCCGTCCACTGTGGGCTCCACGGGCTGAAGCCACTGCTTATCGACGATCCGGGCGCCCGACCACTCCTCCCCGTCGCGCGGGGACAGGGGGCGGAGGTGGACGGAACCGCCGTCGATAAGCGTGGCTTCGGGTGTGGATTCTGGCCACCCCGGAGTGGGCTGGCGAAACATGTCGAACACGGCCGGGGCCTCAGCTGCGCTGGCGAAGAAACTCAACGTCCACGATGTCGCCCGGGCGCACGTGCGTTGCGTCCTCCGGCAGGTGGACCATCGCGTTGGCCTCGGCGAACCCGGCCAGCAGATGGGTCGGTCCGGCCTGGAGGACAGAGAGTGGCTCCACCAGGTACTCGCCGCTATCCGCATCGCGCATCAGCCGGGCGCGGATGTAGCCGCGGCGGCCCGGGATGGAGTCCAGCTCGCGCAGGGAGCGGGCCTTGACCGTGCGTCGCGTCACGGCCGTCTTGCCCAGGGAGCGGCGGATGGCCGGGCGGATAAACGTCTCTGCGATGACTAAGGCGCTTACCGGGTTCGACGGAAGAAGGAACGTGGGGATGCGCTCCTCCCCCATCACCCCAAACCCTTGGACGGATCCGGGGTGCATGGCCACCCTCGTGGTATCCACTTGGCCAAGCTCGCGCAGGATCTCCAGGATCGGACCGGCCCCCGAGCCGCCGACCGCGCCGGTGATCACAACGAATTCGCTTTTAGCCACGTGCCCGGCAACTGTCTCGCGCATACGTCGGGGCTCAGCGTTGATAATGCCGGCGCGGTGCACGTCCGCGCCCGCTTCCTTCGCGGCTGCAGCGACGACGTATGAGGCGATGTCGAAAACCTGGCCCAGCCCCGGGTTGCGGTCCAGCTCCACCAGCTCCAGCCCGTAGCTCATCACCGTCACGCGGGGGCGGGGGTACACCAGCAACTTGTCGCGGCCCGCCGCAGCGGCCAAACCGATCTGGGCAGGGCCAAGCACCGCGCCTTGGTGCACAGCGATATCGCCAGGCTGGATGTCGTCGCCCGGCTTGCGCACGAAATCGCCGGTTCGGACAGGCCGCTGCGGGGTCACTCGCTTGCGTCCGCGGTCGGTCCATTCCAAGGGCAGAACCGCATCAGCGAGTGTGGGCAGCGGGGCGCCGGTAGCCACCCGCACCGCCTGACGGGGTTGCAGCCGCAATGGTTTCTGCGATCCGGCAGGGACCTCTCCCACCACCGGCAACGCGCGTTCGCGGGCAGGCTGCGCGGCGGCGGGCGTGTCGCCGCCTTCTGATCCTTCGCCGGCCCCTGTGTGCTCGTTGCGCTCCGGGCGGCGCAGCCCGGCGGAGCCGCCCACGTCCACCGCGCGCACAGCGAACCCGTCAACCGCGGCCTGGGGGAAGCCCGGGACCTGCTTGGTTGAGGTGACCTCCTCGGCGCACATGAGCCCCAAGGCGTCCGTGAGGGCAACCCGAATGGGCTCAGGCGCGACGGCGGCGCCGACAACAGCGGCTAGCTGGTCCTCTACGCTGCGCATGGCCCGCACCCCTTTCTCCTTCTAGCCGTTGTCCCGCACCTTTGCCGCAATCTCGGGGTGTTCTGCTTCGTACTCGGCGATGATCTTCTTTACCGCGGTGTACAACGCTGGGCCATACTTCGCATCCCGCAGACCGAAATCAACATTCGCCGGGATATAGCCGCCCGGGTTGCCCAAATCATGGCGCTTGCCATCGTGCACCACCACATGCACCGGATGGCCCTCAGAAATCATCAACTCAATGGCATCCGTGAGCTGCAACTCCCCACCGGCACCCGGGGTGATCCGACGCAACGCATCAAAAATCCCCCGGTCCAGCAAATACCGGCCAGTAGCCACCAACGTCGACGGCGCATCCTCCACCGCAGGCTTTTCCACCATGCCGCGCACACGCATCACCTCAACACCGTCAACACCGGCCGCAGCCTCCTCCACGTCGAACACGCCGTAATTGAACACCTCCTCACGGCTGACGTTAAAGGCACACAACACCGAACCCCCGAGTTCGTTGCGCACAGCGACCATCTTGTCCATCACACCCGCCGGCAACACCAAATCATCCGGCAACATCACCGCGACAACATCCTCGTCGTCATCGAGCGCCTCTTCCGCACACCCGACCGCATGACCCAAACCAAGCGGCTCATCCTGGGTCACCGCCACCGCCTCAATCAGACCGTTGGCACGGGCAACCTTGTCCGCCTGGGCGTTCTTGCCGCGGGCGACCATCAGCTCCTGCAGCTCCGAAAACTCGCCGAAGTGGCGCATGATCTCTTCTTTCTTCGGCGCGACCACCACCGCCAGACGCTGCGCCCCCAACGCGGCAGCCTCCTCGGCGATCAGCTCAATGCCCGGGGTATCCACCACCGGCAGAAGCTCCTTCGGCACCGTTTTCGTCGCCGGCAAAAAACGTGTCCCCATGCCCGCCGCCGGCACCACAACGGTCTTCACCGAAGGGTTCGAGGCAGCAACAGGGTGGTCAGTAGAATTCGCCATAAACGGGAAGCTTACAGCCCCCGCCCACCACAACCCGGCTGCGACCCGGACGACATGTCCTAGCTAAGGCAGCCAGACGAGACAGCCAGACAAGTTCAGCGAACACAAGGAACGCGAGCACCACCTTGGATGCCACCCAGCCCATTTCTAAAACCGCAATGCGCAACTCCCACCTGGCCGCGCGGCGGGATCTGCGCACGACCCCGGCGCGCAAGCGGGCCCTCGACCAAGCGATTGTGGATCACACCCGCGCGTGCATCGCCGCGCTGGGTGCCCAGGGCACCAATATCGCCGCGTACAATCCGCTACCTTCCGAGCCTGGCCCCGCTGGTTTCGCGTCTCAGCTCGCACATGCGGCGCGCACGGTGTTTCTCCCCATCGCTCTCCCTCACGGGGTCATGGCCTGGGCAGAGGCGGGCGACGCTAGCGAGCGGGGTGCACTGGGCATTTCGGAGCCCGGCGGCCCGCGCTTTACCTCCCAGGTGTTGCGCTCCTGCGGGCTTGTGGTGGCGCCGGCGTTAGCCGTCGATAGGCATGGCATGCGCCTTGGCAAGGGTGCCGGATACTACGACAGAGCGCTGCATGGCCTGGAAGTACCGGTAGCGGCGGTGGTCTACAGCTGGGAGTTGGTGGATGCTGTGCCGCACGACTCGCACGATCAGGCAGTGGATGCGGTGATTACCCCGGAAGGTTTCTTCTGCGTGTAGGGAACCGTGATGCGCGCACGAGCGTCCTATCCCTATGGATATTCCCGCGTACCTCGACCAATTGCGCACTCCCGGCTACCGGCGCTCCGTACTCATCCGCAGAGCTGCCGCCGTGGTGCTTGTGGTCGCCGCAATTGCGCATCTGCTTATCGACGCCTCACGGTCCGACCCGCCAGTCCTCACCTTCGCGCGCAGCGTCGCCCCCGGCGCGGTCCTCACGGCGGCCGATCTGGAGCTGCGGCGCCTACCAGCAGAATCGGTGCCGGAGGAAGCGTTAACGGACGCCGCGCTGGCCGAAGGGCAGTTGCTCGCGGCGGCCGCCGCACGAGGTGAGGTGGTGACCTCAACCCGGCTCGTCGGACCGGATTTGGCGGCGCTGCTCACGGCGGACGAACCCGACCAGGATGCGTTCTCGATGGTCCCTGTGCCGCTAGCGGAACCGGACATCCTGCCGATGCTGCACCACGGCGCCTTCGTGGACGTAGTCGGGCAGGGCCCGCGCGTGGTTGCGGCCAACGGGAGGGTCGTCACCACAGGCGACGGTGACGCAGTACTGGTGCTGCTGCGGCAACAAGACGCGGCGGCGGTCGCAGCCGCATCGCTCTCGGAGCCGCTCACGCTTGTGTTGAGCAACCGCCCACGCCCATTTACTATCCCCTAACATGCTTCAAGGCTTTAAAGACTTTATTATGCGCGGCAACGTCATCGAGCTTGCCGTCGGTGTTGTCATCGGTGCGGCGTTCACCGGCGTTGTCACGTCGTTCTCCGACGCGATCATCAACCCGCTCCTCGCGGCCCTGGGCGGCGTGGATTACTCCGGCTTGGGCTTCCACGTGCGCGAGGGAAACGAAGCAACCTTCGTCGACTTCGGCGCCGTGCTGACCGCCATCATCAACTTCCTGCTCATCGCCGCGGTGATCTACTTCCTGCTCGTTGCGCCGATGAATAAGCTGGATGAGGCTCAAAAGCACCGCAAGGGCATCAATCCGGAGGAGCCGGCACCGACCGACACCGAGCTGCTCACCGAGATCCGCGACCTGCTCGCCAGCCAAAACCCCACCACAGCACAAAAGCCGTTGAAATAACCCGCGACCAGCGCCCCGCTACTCCCCGTAGTGCGGCGGCCGTTCCGCATCGTAAAAAGCACGGCCCGTCAGCCCCGGATCTTCATCGTCGAGCAGCACCTCGCGCTCGGCGTCTAGAGCCGGGTTTTCGTCATCCCACGGGGTTGCCGCCGAGGCAGCGGTCCTGTCGTAGTCCACCTCGGCGATGCGCGCAGCCCGCCTTCTTTTCTTCACCACTACCGCCCGTTCCAGTTCTTAGACGGAATACTGGTTCAGCTCGCCAATGAGGTGGGTCACCAGTGGGGCCAGCGTGGACACACCGTCGCGGATGGCCTGCCGGCTGGATGCCAGGTTAACCACCACCGTGGACCCGGACACCCCGCAGATGCCGCGCGAGGTGCACGCGTCTACCGCACCGCACGCCTGACCAGAGGCGCGGATGGCCTGGCTGACACCCGGCACGATCTTGTCAATCACCGCGCGGGTGGCTTCCGGGGTTTTGTCCCGGGGGCCGACGCCAGTGCCGCCGAGGGTGAGCACGAGGTCCACCCCTCCAACGACCCCGGTCTCAATAGCCTTGCGGATCTCCGACTTCTTCGACTTCACCCGCACCACGCCATCGACCTGGAAGCCGACCTCGCGCAAAAGCTCCACCACCATCTCATCGGTGTTATCTCCGGGCGCGTCGTAGCGGCGGTCGCCCACCAGCACAACGATCGCACACGGCGAGGTGGGCGAGTCGTGCTCCAGCTCAGAGGCGCGCAGTGTGGCGTCATCCGGCTCGGTAATGTCGAGCGCGTCAAACAGTTCCGGCATCGTGGTGGGACTCCCTTTGAAGCTAGGCGGGCGAGTGAGACAGATAAGAAGTTACTCGGAACTTAAGGTCACCTCTACCGGAATCGGTTGGGATTGCTCACCACGCTGCACCTGCAATGTGACAGTCTCGCCGAACCCCTGAGAACGGGTGGCTGCAATGAGCGCATCTGCGGAATCAATCGGACGGTCGTTGAGCCGGGTGATCACGTCGCCGGCCTGCAACCCTGCCTGGTCCGCGGGGCTGCCGGGTTCCACCCCCGCCACCACCGCGCCGCCACCCAGGCTCTCAACCACGCTGACGCGCACACCGAGCATCGGCTGCGTCGCCTCCCCCTTCGCGATGAGCTGATCGGCCACGCGCTTAGCAAAGTTCGAGGGAATGGCAAACCCCAAGCCGATGGACCCGCCTTGGCTGCCTTGACCGAAGCCGCCCGCAGACAGCGAGGCAATGGCGGAGTTCATGCCGATGAGGTTGCCGTTCATGTCCACCAGGGGGCCGCCGGAGTTACCGGGATTGATCGCCGCGTCCGTCTGGATGCCGTCCATCAGCGAGCTCTCCCCGCCGCCTTGAGAGGCGCGAACAGGCCGGTTCAAAGCCGACACGATGCCGCTTGTCACCGTTGCGGACAGCCCCAGGGGTGAACCCACCGCAACCACTTCCTGGCCCACCCGCAGATCGTCGGAGTTGCCGAACTGTATGACCGGGAGATCAGCGACGCCCTCGATCTTGATCACCCCGACATCGGTGTTGACGTCGGAGGCCACAAACTGGGCGTCGTGGCGTGAGCCGTCGTTAAGCGAAACCTGGATCTTCGACCCAGGTGTTTCAGCGCCGGCGACCACGTGGTGGTTGGTCAGCACATACCCGTCCGCGGAAATAATGGAGCCGGAGCCCTCGGCGCTGCCGCGAGGTGTGGCAACCTCGATGGACACCACAGCCGGCAGCACGGCTGCCGCCACCTGCTCCACGGAACCGGCGGGGGCTTCCGCGGGATCTGCCACAGTCGGATTGCGCAGCTCGTTGTGTTGGTCAGGCTCATTCCCCGAAACCGCGCTGCTGGGCGTCGAGGACTGGTTGCCAGACTGGGCCGAGCCCGCGAGATAGCCCGCACCGCCGCCCGCGACTAGAGCAGTGGCGAGCGCGATGGCAAACGCCCCGGCGAGGCCACCTCTGCCGCGGCGTTGTGCCGGGGACTGCGATTCGACCTGGTAGACGCTGCTGGGCCCACCGTTCGCAGGAAAGCTAGACGTGTCGCCCGGGTAGTTCAGTTCACTCATGAGGCGCAATTATGCCCGCCCGCCCTGTGGCAAAACTTCGGGGCCTGCACGGTAAAACGTAATACTTACTGAACACTAGCTGTACGTCTTAGCTGTAGCCCTTGCGCGGGATAACGCGGGAGGTGCGGGCAAGCGCGCCCTCGTCCCCGTCCTGCGGGTCATCTCCAGGCGGCCGTCCCGGGAACACCACGCGGAACCGTGCGCCGCCGTCGTCGGATTCCTCAGCCACGATCGTGGCGTTATGGCGGTCGAAGACCTGCTTCACAATCGCCAGACCCAGCCCGGATCCGGGCATCGACCGGGATTCAGGAGCGCGGTAGAAGCGTTCGAAGACCTTCTCCCGCTCCGCTTCGGGGATGCCGGGTCCGGAGTCGTCCACAATGAGCACCGCGTTTCGCTTTGCGGCCTTCAGCGAGACACGGACGGTGCCGCCCTGCGGCGACCACTTCGCGGCGTTGTCGATGAGGTTGATCGGAGCCCGCCCCATAGCGAAACGGTCGCCGTGGATGACCCACGGGTCCGCCTCGAATTGGAAGGCTAAATCCGGGCGGCGGCGACGCACGCGGTCAAGCGCCTCTTCTAGCACTTCGTCGAGGCGGAAATCCTCTGGCTCCGCACCTTGCGCCTCGTCACGGGCGAGGTTGACCAAATCGCCGATGAGGATGGACATCTCCTCCATCTGAGCGATGACATCGCGCTCCAAGTCCAACCGGTCCTGCTCCGAGATCTGGTCTTGGCGCCCGGAGTTGTACAGCATCATGAGCAACTCGATATTGGTGCGCATGGACGTCAGCGGTGTCTTCAGCTCGTGTCCCGCATCAGCCACCAGCTGGGCCTGGCGTGTCTTGGACTCTTCCAGCGTGGTGATCATCCTGTTCACCGATGCAGTGATATCCGCAAACTCGTCGTCGCCGTCTACAGGCAGTTCGGTGAGTTGGTCCGACTCGTTGGCAGCGTCGATTGCCTTGTGCAGCCTACGCACGGGCCGGAGGCCGACGGCGGAGATCGCTGCACCAGCAATCCAGGCCAGCAACCCGCCGGTGCCAGCAATGACTAGCGCGGCGGCGCCCCAGCTTCCGGAGACGATGTGGAACACGTCGAGTGGCTCCGCCATCGCCACCGTCACGCCAGTTTCACTGCGGCGCACCACCACCCGCTCGCCTGCGACAGTGCGCTGGGAAAGCTGGTCACCGGAGGGCATCCGGGTGAACGGCCCTGCCACTGGAACCGGATCGCCATAGAACACGTTGGAACCGGAGGGCGAGGCGGCGATTTTCACCCACGGGGTTGCGCGGCGGAAGTCCTCCAGAGCGCGCTCAACGCCTGCCGTATCGCCCGTGCCCAGTTCTTGCAGTTGGAGAGTCACGCCGTAGGTGCGCGTACGCAGGTTGTCGTTTATCACCCGCAGGCGGGTCGTCTCGGAGAGCCGGTACGTAAAAAGCGCGGTGAGGAGGATGACAACGGCGACGATGACGCCGGCGAGCACGGCCAAACTGTTGCGAAGGGACCGGCCGGAGCTGGCTGGGAGGGCCTCAGCTCCATCCGGGTAGCGCCGCAAGATCACGGAGCGGTCTCCCGCAAGACGTAGCCAACCCCACGGACGGTATGGATCAGGCGCGATTCTCCGCCTGCCTCGGTCTTCCTGCGGAGGTACCCGATGTAGACCTCAAGTGCGTTGCCGGACGTGGGGAAATCATAGCCCCAGACCTCCTCCAGGATGGTCTGGCGGTCCAGCACGTGGCGCGGATTCTGCAGCAGGAGGTGCAAAAGCGCAAACTCGGTGCGGGTCAACGAAATCGGCCGGCCGGCGCGAGTGACATCTCGCGTTGAGGTGTCCAAAGTCAGATCCTCAAACTGCAGGCGGGTTGTGTCCTTTTCCGCAGCCTTCCGCGCCTCGGAGCGAGTTCTCCTCAGAAGAGATCCGACCCGGGCGAGCAACTCCTCCAGAGCAAACGGCTTGGGCAGGTAATCGTCCGCTCCCGCATCCAAGCCGGCGACCCGGTCGGATACCCCGTCGCGCGCGGTGAGCATCAAGATCGGGCCATCGTAGCCGGAGGAGCGCAGCGTGCGGCACACACCCAAGCCGTCGAGCTTGGGCATCATTAAATCGAGGATGGTCAGGTCAGGCTGCTCCACGCGGATCTGATCGAGCGCGTCCTCACCATCTTCGGCGAGCACAACGTCGTATCCATTGAAGCGGAGAGAGCGGCGGAGCGACTCGCGGACGGCCTGCTCGTCATCGGCAACGAGAATTTTCATAGGGATATTATGACTTATTTTTTACTCAGAGTTTAACTGAATCGAAAAAACCGGGTCCCACCTGGGGATCCCGGCTTCTGAGATGAGGCATGAAGCCTCGCTCATGCTTAGAACTGCTCGACGTCGATAAGGCCGGCCTGAGCAGCCTTGACTAGGCGACGCGGAATGCGAACCTCCTGGCCATCGACCTTGACAGTCTGCAGATCGGCGTTGTCCGCCTTCCACTGGGAACGGCGCATGCGCGTGTTCGCGCGGGACTTCCTGAACTTCGGTGTTGCCATGGTGAGTCTCCTTTATTCCCTCTAGTTGGACTTCTTCTTGCGGCGGGCCATGCCGCCGAAACGCTGGTTGAACTTCTCCACGCGGCCAGCGGTGTCCATGAGGCGCTGAGCGCCGGTCCAGAACGGGTGGGACTCTGCAGTCACGTCAACCACGACGAGCGGATACTCGTTGCCGTCTTCCCACTGCTCGGTGCGTGCGGAGGTCAGGGTGGAGCGCGTCAGGAACTTGTGGCCCGTGTTCGCGTCCTGGAAAATCACCGGGTGGTAATCCGGGTGAATGTCTTTCCTCATTGAATTCGTCTCCCTCAGGATTGAACTACGGGTCGGTTCCGCGCGTTGCGCGGATCGTGCCCGAGTTGGGTGCGAAATGGTCTCTTCATCCGGCGGTCGCCGGACAACCCGTAGCACCTTACAGTTCACGTGCGCGTTTACCTAATTACGCTCGCTGCTTGACGACGTCCCTTCGGCCCCCACTCCTATGTATCGACACCCACTTTTCCTCCCCGCGGTCGCACTTTTCGCCTTTGCTGCCCTTGCCGCAGCCGACACCGACGCCGCGGCGACTCTCGCACTGCGACTCTTGCCTGTGCTCGCGTTTGCCGCCGGCATGTCTGTGATGGTCAACCTGGCCGCCCGTGTCCACCTCTTCGAATGGCTGGTGGCCCGGCTCGAGCGTGCCACCTCGAGCCGGGAGGCGGCGTTCGCAGGCTTCCTCGCCCTCGCCGCGGCGTGCACAGCGTTTTTCTCCCTCGACACCACCGCCATCATGCTCACCCCGCTCGCCATCCAGCTCGCAGCGCGGTTCCGCCTGCCTCAACCTGCCGTGGCGTTCGCGGTGGTCTGGATTGCCAATCTCGCATCGATGCCCCTTCCCGTGTCCAACCTGACCAATCTGCTGGCGCTGAGTGGCGGGGCTTTCGATTCGCAGCAGCACTTCCGCCACGCTGCCCGGTTTCCGGCCGCGGCCGCTTTCGCCGTGGCCGCCGCGGCGTGCTACCTCGCCCGCTTCGCATACCGCGGAGCCGCCGGTTGCGCGGAGCACGACAATCAGCACCACTACCCGCGCCCCGGTGCCGCACTGTTAGTCCTGTGTGCCACAATGCTCGCGCTGCTCAGTCCAGTGCCCTACTGGGCCACGAGCACGGTCGCCGCCGCGGCGATGTGGGTCGCAGTCGGCACTGACGGCAGACGCGGTGGCGTTGCCCCGTTAATCCCGTGGCCCGCCTTGGCGTTGGCGGCCGCGCTTTCGGCAGCGGCGACGCTATGCATCACGGCCAGCAGCGTCGCGGGTGCGGTGCGGCACCTCCAGGGCGCGCACCCGGGGCTTCTCGCAGCCGCCGGCGCCGCGGCCGCCAACGCGATCAACAACATTCCCGCCTATTTCGCCCTCGAACCCGCGGCCGGCGATCCTCTCAGTACGATGGCACTCCTTATTGGAGTCAATGCGGGGCCGTTGGTCTCTCCGTGGGCGTCGCTAGCCACACTGCTCTGGGCGGACCAGCTGAAACGCTCGGGCGCGAGCGTGCAGTGGACGCATTTCGCCCTCTGGGGCCTGGCGGTGGCCCCTTTGGCGGTGGGCTCCGCGACGGCCGCCCTGCTGGCGACCGCGTAGTTTTCGCGCAGCGCGATTATGAGATAGGCGGGTAAGGCGGTATGGTTGGCTCTCGCTGTTGTCGAAGTACACGTATACGCCTGCGTCAACCGATTGCATTTGCGCCGGTCGCGGACCCTCACTCCGCTTCCTACCTGGCGCTTTACCTCACATAGCGATCATGTCGTGGGCGGCAAGAAGAGTAAGGAAGCTAACCCATGTCGGCACATTGCCAGGTCACGGGACGTAAGCCGTCGTTCGGCAAGACTGTCTCGCACTCGCACCGCCGCCACTCGCGCCGTTGGAACCCCAACGTGCAGAAGCGCCGGTTCTACCTGCCCTCCGAGGGCCGTACCATTACCCTGAACGTCTCCGCTAAGGGCCTGAAGGTCATCGACCGCGACGGTATCGAGTCCGTCGTTGCTCAGATCCGCGCACGAGGTGAGAAGATCTAATGGCACGTAACGATATCCGCCCGATCATCAAGCTCAAGTCCACTGCGGGCACCGGTTTCACCTACGTGACCCGTAAGAACAAGCGCAACAACCCGGATCGCATCACGCTGAAGAAGTACGACCCGGTTGTGCGCAAGCACGTCGAATTCCGCGAGGAGCGATAATCCATGGCGAAGAAGTCCAAGATCGCTAAGAACGAGCAGCGTAAAGAGATCGTCGCCCGCTACGCGGAGCGTCGTAACGAGCTCAAGGCCATCATCAAGAACCCGGAGACCTCCGACGAGGACCGCCTTGATGCGCAGTTCGAGCTCAACCGCCAGCCGCGCGATGCCTCCCCGGTGCGCGTGCGCAACCGTGACTCGCGTGACGGCCGTCCCCGCGGCTACCTCCGCAAGTTCGGTGTTTCCCGTGTCCGTATGCGCGAGATGGCTCACCGTGGTGAGCTGCCTGGCGTCCGTAAGTCTTCGTGGTAAGGAGGACTCACATTATGAAGCGCAACAATTCGCGTAAGCCGCGCATTGAGCAGTCCCGCCGCCCGAAGAAGAACCCGCTGAAGGCGAAGGGCATCGAGTCGGTCGATTACAAGGATGTGGAGACCCTGCGTCTGTTCATCTCCGACCGCCACAAGATCCGTTCCCGCCGCGTCACGGGTCTGACTCCGCAGCAGCAGCGACAGGTCGCTACCGCTGTGAAGAACGCGCGCGAGATGGCTCTTCTGCCGTTCACCACCCGCTAAATAGCCGGTTGACGATGACAGCGTAGAGTCTTCGGCTCTCTCAAGCACCCGCACTCCCCTCCCCCTGAGGGTCGAGAGCGGGTGCTTTTCGTTTATAGTTATCCGGCGTCCGCAACCGAGGACGGCATCAAAAATGAGGGTCGATGAGAGAGAGGGTCCACGGCATGGCAAAACCAGTCGGGCGGCCACGTAAGCAAAGCCCCCGCCGCAGAGGAGCCACAGCGCGCGAGGAGATCCTCGACGCCGCTTCGGAACTTTTCACCCGGAAGGGCTTCGCCACAACCTCCACACACGACATTGCGGATGCTGTAGGCATGCGCCAGGCATCGCTCTACTACCACTTCCCATCCAAGCGCGATATCTTCCTCACGCTGCTGATGGGCACGCTTCAACCGGCGCTGGATCTGGCTTCGGACCTTGCTAAGACCGACGAAACTGCTGCGGTGAAGCTCTGGGCGCTCGTGGCCGCGGAGTCGCGCATCTTGCTGTCTTCGAATTGGAACATCGGCAGGCTTTACCAGCTGCCGGTGCTATTCTCCGAGGAGTTTGCCGAGTACCACGAGGCCCGCCAGCAGCTGGAGGCTATCTTCCGGGACCTCGCCGCTCAGATTGTTGGCGATGACGACCCGCGCGTCGACCTGCCGTTCCACATGACGCTCGCGGCCATCGAGATGCGCGACAACACAGGCATCGCGCCCTTCCCGCTTGTCGACGATGCGTTGCCCGCCCCCGCCGTCACCCTCGCCGACGCCGTGTTGGACGTGTTGCACACAGACCTCCCCGAGCGCCGCACCGAGCGGATGCTCGAACTGGTCGACCTAGTTTCAAGGGAGAAGTGATCAGGGCTGGCAGCGCGCTGCGGGAAGCAGGCTGGCGCTGGCGGCAAGCTGTTGGGCGGCCGCATCGAGCATCGCCTGGCCTGTCTCGTAACTGCCGTCCGCTGGCAGCGCTGTAAGGCCTACCGGGGCCCAAGAGCCGGCTCCGCTGGGGATCAGCCCGAACTGGCGGACCTGATAACTCCCCGTGGTGTCTGGGCCCCACCCGCCCTTGAACAACGCCCCGGTCGTGCCAAGCCCGTAGCGTTGCGAGGGATCGATGTGCCCCATGAGTTGCAGCACCGGTCCGGCACCTTCTACGCATGCGAGGAAGCTAGCTAGGACTGCCTCGTCTGCGGCACTGAGCGGGGTTTGCCCAAACGTGCTGAATTCCGGTCGCACTTTCACGGTGTTGATGCGCGCTGCCAGCCCTACCTCTCCAAGAACGAGGTCAACGGCCTCGGGGCCTACCGCGTTGTAGAGTCTCTCCGCTGCTGCGTTGTCGGAAACAGTGATTGCGGCACGCACGTCCTCGCTCAGATCCGCAGTGCTTCTGGTGGCTGCGACAGCGATGGGCACCTTGATGGTGGACCACGCGGGGCTGGCTTCAGTAAAACCCGCCGCAATTGGGCCGTGCTCCCCCGCCGTGGCAACACCCAATTGTCCGCCATAGGCGGCAGTGGCCGCATGGACAGCAGCCTCGAGAAGTTCCTGGAGGCTTGCCCCCGTCTCAGGCCCAGGCGGTTGTTGTTGCAGTGACGATTGGGCGGGGGGTGCTGCGACAAACGAGGTCGACGTGACCAGGACGGTTTCCTGTCCCGCGCCCCCCGCGCAACCTGCGAGCGCCGCGACCGTGCAGCAAAGAACACACGAACGCGCGCGGCGAACTACCAAATCTTCACCCGCGCGTTGTTTCCGCCGGTGCAGTACACGGTGTTTCCACCCGAGCAGGACATGCTGTAGGTCTTTCCAGTCGCAGGGCTGTACGCGGAAACCGTTACATCGGTCGAACCGGTTCGGCCGTAAGCCTCCTGAAACGCCTCAAACACGTTTGCGGCGAAGCTCGCGCTAGTCACGCCGGTGTCAGGTGCGTAGCTGGAGTAGGTGTGCGACTTCCGGGTTGGCTCAGCCGCAGGAGCGGCGGGGGCAGAGGCCTTTTCGCCCGATCCCGGCAACGTGTGGGTTTCCACCACCGTGCTGGTTACCGGGGCACTGGTACGTGAGAATGCCCCCGATCCCCCCAGGAAAGCGAGGACCCCCACGAGGGCGGCAAGCAGCACCCCGACGAGTACGATCAGCCAGGTGCTGGGGCCACCGCGCCGTTCAGGCTGTTGGAAGCTACTCGCGTACGGCTGAGCATAGGACTGCTGGTACGGCTGCCCGTACTCGGTGTGCTGCGGGTACTGCTGCTGCGGCAATGCGGCGAACTGCTGTGTCTGCTCGCTTCCCTGATCCGCCGGGTACGGCTGGTCCGGTGTCCATCTGCTGGAGCCTTGGTTGGTCATGCCTGCGCCTCCCCTGCGGCTGCCTCACAGATGCCGCCAAGAAATAGTGATCTGTCAGCGCAAATCTTAGCGCACAGGACGCAGCCTGAACCCGATGTTGGCGCGAGCGGTTAGCATCGAGACATGGGCAGATCCCCCCGCATGGCGTTCAGGCCGTTGGCGAGGTCGTCCAACATAGCGAAGCTGCCTTGGTGGCCCTTCGGACTGTAGGCGGTGATAGCCACGGCGATGTCGCCGTTCGGCCCTGGAATCAGGCCGAACTGGCGGGCCAGGTGCCCACCTTGGTAGTAATTCCAACCGCCCTTAAAACGCGCGCCACCGATGCGTCCCAATCCCCAACGCTGGTAGTCCACAACGCGCCCCATCATGTCCAGCACCGGCTCGTGGCCGGCTACGCAGCGCAGGCCTGAAGCGAACGCCGCTTGGTCGCTGGTGGTCCACATCGTGCCCATTTGGTATGCGGCAGGGGTAGTTGTGCGCGCCCCTGCTTCCTGGATCACGCGCTCGTAGCTCGTAGCGGGCACGCGTGCGAACATGCGGTGGGCGGCGGGATTATCAGAGCGGGTGACCGCAATCTCCGCGTCCTGGTAGAACGCCGGGTCCTGGCGCAACGCTGCAATAGACAGCGGCACCTTCATGGTTGAAAAAGCAGGCTCCGGGCGGTTGTCGCCTGCGGTGAAGCTTCCCACGGAGACGGCGGCGCGCCCTCCGCGCCGTGCCACTACGTCCGCCACCAGGCGGTTCAACTGCCCCTGCACGTCTGCTGGGGGCGCGACCTGCTTGTGCTGCCCTGGCTTGGGGGTGGTTAGCGGCAGCGGTAGGCGGATGGCGTTTCGTACTTGAGGCGGCAGCTGGTTGTAGGCCTGCACGAAGGGCTGGCCCACTACCGGAATCTGGTCAATGGCCGTGTAGTTGGGTACAGAGGACATGGGGAGCGTCAGACCCGCGGTGAGGGCCAGCGCCGCGACTTTGGAGGGCACGGGTGTGTCTTTCTAGTGAGCGAAGTGGCGGGTGCCGGTGAGGTACATGGACACGCCGGCTTCCTTGGCTGCAGCGATGACTTCCTCGTCGCGGATGGACCCGCCCGGTTGTACCACGGCTTTCACGCCGGAATCAGCGAGCAGCTGGAAGCCGTCGGCGAAGGGGAAGAATGCGTCGGAAGCAGCCACCGCACCGTTCGTACGGTTGCGCCCCTCATCCAAGGTGTTGGCGCGATCGACCGCAAGCTTCGCGGAATCGACTCGGTTGACCTGACCCATGCCAATGCCTACCGACGCCCCTTCGGACGCAATCAAAATGGCATTCGACTTCACGCACCGCACGGCGCGCCACGCGAATTCAAGGTCCGCCAGAGTCTGCTCGTCCACGGCCTCGCCGGCAGCAAGGGTCCAGTTGGCGGCGTTGTCGCCGTCGGCCTGATAGGAGTCGCGCTCCTGCACCAGCCAGCCACCTGCGATCTGCTTGCGCTCCTCCTGCGCTTGCTTGGGCTCGACTTCGAGGATGCGCAGGTTCTTCTTCGTCTGCAGCAGCTCAAGGGCGTCCGCGGCGTACGACGGCGCGACGACGACCTCGGTGAAGATCGGCTTGATCTGCTCCGCCAGCTCCAGGGTCACCTCACGGTTGCAGGCAATCACGCCGCCGTATGCGGAAACCGGGTCGCAGGCGTGCGCCTTTTTGTGCGCGTCCGCGATGGAAACGTCGGACACTGCCACACCGCACGGGTTGGCGTGCTTGATGATGGCCACGCATGGGCGCTCGTGGTCCCAGGCGGCGCGCCACGCGGCGTCGGCGTCCTGATAGTTGTTGTAGCTCATCTCCTTGCCGCCGTGCTGCGTCGCGGCGGCAAGACCCCAGCCCTCGCCTTCGAGGCGGGCGGCCTGGTGCGGGTTCTCACCGTAGCGCAGTGCCGTAGAGCCCTCCCTCGCGGCTTCCGCGCCCAGTTGGGAGGACATCCAGGAGGAGACCGCGGCGTCGTAAAGCGCAGTGTGCGTGAACGCCTCTAAAGCGAGCTGTTTGCGCTGCTCTTCTCCGAAACCACCGTTCTTCACTGCCTCGGCGACCTCGCCGTAGCGCGCGGGGTCGACCACCACCGCCACCGACGGGTGGTTCTTCGCAGCTGCGCGAACCATGGAGGGCCCGCCGATGTCGATCTGCTCGACGCACTCGTCGAAGCTGGCGCCCGATGCCACGGTCTCCTCGAACGGGTACAGGTTGACCACCACCAGCTGGAACGGCTCGATGCCCAGCTCCTCCAGCTGGCTGACATGGCTGTCCTTGCGCAGGTCAGCCAAGATGCCGGAGTGCACGCGCGGGTGCAGCGTCTTCACCCGGCCATCGAGGACCTCCGGAAAACCGGTTAGCTCCGCGACCTCGGTCACCGGCACACCAGCGTCCGCGATGCGCTTCGCGGTAGAGCCGGTGGAAACGATCTCCACACCCGCCTCCCCGAGCGCACGAGCTAATTCCTCAAGCCCGGTCTTGTCGTAGACGCTGATTAGGGCGCGCTTAACCTCGCGCTTAGACATTGAATACAGCCTTTCCGTTTACGATGTCAGCCTTCTGCAGCAGCTCCACGATCTGCTCACGTTCAGCCTTCTTGATTCGCTCGTGGAGCTCCGCCTCTGTGTCCCCCGCCTCAACGTCGATCGCGCGCTGGGCGATGATCTCGCCGCTATCCAGCCCGGAGTCCACGTAATGCACCGTGCACCCGGTGACCTTGACACCGTAATCGAGCGCGTCTTTCACCGCGTGTGCGCCCGGGAACGAGGGCAACAGAGAGGGATGAGTGTTGATGGTGCGCCCCTCGAATTGTTCAAGGAACGCGGGGCCGAGAATCCGCATGAAGCCGGCAGAGACCACCACGTCGGGCTCTACCGCGGCCACCGCCGCGACAAGTTTGTCATTCCAATCGTTGCGGTTGGCCTCCATAGGCACAACTGCGGTACGGATTCCAGCATTCTTCGCGCGTTGGATCCCGGGACAAATTTGATCCGCCACCACGAGGTCAACGCGGTAGCGGTTCTCTTGGCCGTCGAGGATCGCTTTCAACAGCGTGCCAGTTCCCGATACGAGGACGGCCACAGATTTCGCAGAGTCACTCACAAAGGCCAGTTTAACTACCGCTGTGCGCCGACGCGCGTTGCCTCACCACCGCTACCCCGCGAACTAGGGCCCCCGTCAGCGCTACCCAGAGGAAGAGGGAGGATGCAAGCGCAAACGGGTCGGCTCCCACCAACCCGTACGCACCCGCAGCCCCGGACGCATAAATGCCGAGGAGCGCTCCAAGCAGCGCCGCCCACGTTGCTGTCGCTGCAACGTCCACGAGACCCGCAGGCTTGACCACGAATGCGTGCGCCAGCACCGCCGCTGGCACAACCAACAACACCGGTGCCCACCCAGGCATGGCGGCGGGGACCGCGGCGAATAGCGGCAGCGGCGGATACGCCACGTTGGAGGTGGCAAACAGGCTCATGCTCGTGCCTGCGTAGTCGAAGCTGCCCCCGAGCAACACCGTGAGCTGGGCAATCACCGCATTCGGCAGATACAGCAGGCTCAGACAGACAAGTGCCACCGCCCCACCGAAACCGAGCTGGGGAAACTGCGAAACTAGCTCCGCGATGCGGCCGTGCCCAAACGCAAGCGCAACCACGTAGACAACACCGGCAGCAGCAAGCAGGCGAAGCACAAGGCGAGCGGCCGCGGCAGCCGCATCAACCGCACCGGTGGGCACGCCGCTGCGCTTGGCTAGCGCCTGCCAAACCACGCGACGCACGCCGACAACGAAGCCGACGAGGTGCACGATAAGCGGTTTGAGCAGCGCCGCCACTACCGGCGGTGCGGAAACGGAGTAGACGTGCGACGCGTCATACACCATAAATAAGGCGATAGCACTGACAACGAGGGCCATGCCCAGGACGAGGCCGAGCAACGTAATCAGGTCGAGCACGCTGACCCGCCCAGCAGTGGCTTTGCGCACTTGGGTGGAGACGATCGCCGCAACGCCCACGACAGGCAAAAGGGGCATGGCGGAAAGTGTGACGCCGTCGATACGCAACGGCACACCGTGAAGCGCAAACCACGTCTCGCCAACCGCGCCAGGGAAGTACGTCAAACTCCACCCGCTGATCAAAATTACGGCGAAACACAAAGCGATGGTGCCAAGCACCAACGTGAGATTCGGGATCAAGGCGCACGGCAAGTAGTGGCGGATCCGCCCTGCGAGTGTCGCCGGGGCGGCGTCCCGGGCCACAGGGCGCGTGATCCCCGTGATTGTCCGTGCTGACTTCCCCTTTCGGCGCTGGCGTCGCGCATCCGACGGGCGCGGCCGGGGGCTGGGTGTGGTGCTCATCGCGTCCTACTTTGCCACCGCAGCCCGAAGCCCACCACAATGACACCCGGCAGCTCATCCGAGCCGACCCCGCAGTCCAGATCGCGGAGTGGCAAACAAATGCGGTCGAGCGGGGGTGTAACGCTGCCCCAATTACGCGCGATTTAAGACATCTTTCAGCATTCGTCTTGCTCCCAGAAAACCGATTCGTTACAGTAGCCTCTCGTAGATAACAGGAAGGTCACAATCCGTCTGTGAGCAGCAGGAGGAAGTGGCCAACGGAAGATCTCAAAGAGGGCACATGTTCAACTCCACGAAGCAGGGCGGTAAGCACCGCAAGCAGTCCCCGAACAAGGGGCGCGTCGCTGTCGTCGCAGCGGCGACAGGTGCCGTCTCCACCGCCGGTTTCTCCGGTCTCGTCGCCGGTGCCCTCACCAGCAACCAGCACGACGAGCAGGACGTGAGCATCAAGCTCGCTGCCGATGCCGATGAGCTGCAGACTTCGGCACCGCAGGCCCCCGCAGCCTCTACCGAAGAGACTCCGCAGATCCTCGCCATCGCCGAGTACAAGCCCGTTGAAAACCTCGCGGAGCAACTGGATAAGGCAGTCCAGCACTCTGAGGAGGTGGCGCGCCAGGACGAGGCCGCGCGTGCCCCGCTCTTCACCAAGCCCGCTGAAGGCGCTTACACTTCCGGGTTCGGCCCCCGTTGGGGCACGATGCACAACGGCGTCGACATCGCGAATGCGCCGGGCACCCCGATCCTCGCAGTCACTGGCGGCACGGTCATCGACTCCGGTCCGGCGCAGGGCTACGGCAACTGGATCCGCATCCGCCACGAGGACGGCTCCATTTCGGTATACGGCCACATGCAGTCCCTGTACGTGGCGGTCGGCGAAACCGTCCAGCCCGGCCAGCTCATCGCCGGTATGGGCAGCGAGGGCTTCTCCACCGGTTCCCACCTCCACTTTGAGATTTGGCCCGACGGCGCAACCCCGATTGATCCGGCACCGTGGCTGGCTGCGCACGGAATCAACCTCTAAGACGGCTTTCCCGTTCAATTCCCGGGGCCGCCCACACCGACACAGGTGTGGGCGGCCCTTTCCATATTCCACCGCGGGGTGGGGGTGCATCCACCACCCCCACCCCGCTAACATCCGTAACAATTTTCACATGTGCAACACGCCGAGTGAGCAGGCTAGACGCGTGTCACACTCCGATTTTTCGAACAAACGTGCACGTCACAGCGTTGCAAGGCCACCCGTCGGACGTTAAATTCAACGCCTGTGTGCGTGGCCGAGACCGCGCCAGGCCCCCTCTACAGCGTTAGAAAAGGTATCCCCACCATGAACCGTCGAATCACTTTGAGCCTCGCAGCCGTCTCGGCAGCAGCGGCAATGGCACTCGCCATGGTGCCGTCCCCCGCGTCCGCCCTCACCATCACCGTGGGAGGTAAGAACATCTCCGATGCTGGACAGGCGCTCGGCGCTGTGTCGAAGGCCGCGGGAGCGATCAAGGAGAGCGGCGCGACGATCACTGCCGGCGACTACAAGGTCGTTTACGACCCTCGCGCTCTCGAGGCCCCCTTGGCCGCAGCGTTCGCCCCGGCCCAGAGCAGCGACTGGGTTGCACCGCAGCGCGGCCGTACAGCCGACGGTCGCACTGTCGTTGTACCGGCCTCCGGCCACTACACGTCCGGATTCGGTCCGCGATGGGGCTCCGTGCACCAAGGCATCGACATTGCTAACTCCCTTGGCACACCCATCTACTCGGTCATGGACGGCACCGTAATCGCGGCGGGCCCGGCAACTGGGTTCGGCAACTGGGTCGTGATCAAACACGACGGCGGCGAGGTGTCGGTATACGGCCACATGCGCCACTACGACGTCGCGGTCGGCCAGCGGGTGAGCGCGGGCCAGAAGATCGCCTCAATCGGCAGCGAGGGCCAATCCACCGGCCCGCACCTCCACTTTGAGATTAAGCCGGACGGGCAGACCCAAGTAGACCCCGTTGGGTGGTTCGCTGCGCAAGGGATCAAAATTTAGAGCTTCTCCATCGGTACCCCGCCGATGGTCATGAGCCTCACGGTGCCGGATGAACCGAAGTCAATGGTTACCGTCTCCCGCACCCCGGTGCCTTCGACCGCCATCACGGTGCCCAAGCCATACTTCGCGTGATTGACCCGATCCCCCACCGCGAAGTTGAGGTTCTTGTGCACCGTCGTCCCGGTACCTCCCCTGCGGGTGCGGGACTGACCGCGCGAACGGGCCGACGAAGGCGTCCCCCATGCGTCAGAGCTAAAGGAGCGCTCCGGCTCCAGCCGCCGCCAGTGGATAAGATCTTCCGGAACTTCCGCGAGGAAGCGACTGGCTGGGTTGGTTACTGGAGAACCCCACGATGCGCGCAGGATCGCACGCGTGAGGTAGAGCTGCTCCTTCGCGCGGGTGATGCCCACGTACGCCAAGCGGCGTTCCTCCGCGAGCTCCGCCGGATCGCCGAGCGCCCGTAGGTGCGGGAACTGGCCGTCTTCCCATCCTGTGACGAAGACCACCGGAAACTCCAGCCCTTTCGCAGTGTGCAACGTCATCAACGTCACCACTCCCTGCTCGTTGTCAGGCAACTGGTCGGCGTCCGCGACGAGGGAGACCTTCTCCAAAAACGCCTGTAGCGATCCCGGCGCTGGCTCGCCGTCCTGCATCACCTCATTGAGCTCCTCGTCGGACATGTACGCCACCTGGTTTGCGGCTTCTGAGGAAAATTCGCGGGCAACGGAAACCAACTCGTTGAGGTTGTCCAGGCGGGCCCCATCCTGCGGATCATTCGACGCCTCAAGCTCCGCACGGTAGCCGGTTGCCTCCAGCACCCTTGTGATCAGCGTGCCGAGATCCGGCATACCCGTGACCTCATTGCGCATCGACGGCATGTCGTCCCGGATCTGTTGCAGCATTTCCACGAATCCGCGGATGGCGTTGACTGCGCGGGAACCGAGCATGTCCACGTTGCCCCCAGCAGCGTCGTCCAGCGCCCGCCCGAAACTCACTCCTTTATTGTCGGCGTGAAGCGCGACCATCGCCTGCGCCTTATCCCCGATGGCTCGCTTGGGTACGTTCACAATCCGGCGCAGGCTAACCGTGTCGTCCGGATTCTCAAGCACTTTGAGGTAGGCGACGATGTCGCGGATCTCGCGGCGCTCGTAGAAGCGTGTACCGCCGACGACCTTGTACGGGATACCTGAGCGGATGAAGATGTCCTCGAGCGCGCGGGAAGCGTTGTTGGTGCGGTACATCACCGCCATGTCCGAATAGGGCACTCCCCTGTCCGCCAAGGTGTCAATTTCAGACGCGATAAAGCGGGCCTCATCGTGCTCGTTGTCGGCCACGTAGCCGACGATCTTTTCGCCGGCACCCTGGTCCGTCCAGAGCTTCTTCGGACGCCGGCCCTCGTTCTGCGCAATCACCGCGTTGGCGGCGCCCAGGATGTTTTGTGTTGAGCGGTAGTTCTGCTCCAGCAAGATGGTCGTGGCTTCGGGGTAGTCGCGCTCGAACTCCTCGATATTGCGGATAGTCGCCCCACGGAACGCGTAAATCGACTGGTCCGAATCACCCACCACAGCTAGCTCCGGCGCGTCAGCGCCATCGCCGACAAGGGTGTGGATGAGCTCGTATTGGGCGTGGTTGGTGTCCTGGTACTCGTCCACCAACACGTGCCGGAAGCGGCGGCGGTAGTAATCCGTGACTTGCGGATGTTCCTTGAAGATGCGCACGACCTCTCCAATAAGATCGTCAAAATCCAGAGCATTGGACTGCCGCAGACGACGCTGATACTCCGCATACACCTTGGCCACCGTGGTCTCGAACGGGTTGTGGGTGCGCTCGGCGTTGGTAAGCGCCTCGTTCGGACCGATCAGCTCGTTTTTGAGGTTGGAGATGCCGTTGGCCAACGTACGCGGCGTGAACTTCTTCAAATCGAGGTTGAAGTCTTTGGCGATCATGCCCAGCAGTCGGCGCGAATCGTCCGAATCGTAAATAGTGAAGTTCGTGTTTAGCCCCGGCACCAGCTGAGCCTGCTGCCGCAGGATTCTCACGCACACGGAGTGGAAGGTAGCCACCCACATGCGCTCCGCTTCCGGCCCCACAAGTTGGCCGACACGATCCTTCATCTCGGCCGCGGCCTTATTGGTGAATGTGATGGCGAGAATCTGCCACGGCGCGACGCCGCGATTTTGCAGAAGGTAGGCGATCCGCCGGGTCAGCACCGCAGTCTTGCCGGAACCCGCACCCGCGACGATGAGCAGCGGACTACCTTCGTGGACGACGGCGGCCTGCTGCTGCGGATTCAAACCCAGTGTCAGATCAGTCATGGCCGTAACTGTACTAACGCCACCGACACGACCCGTGCGGGTGTTCGAACTGGCATAATCGGCTCTCATGAGTGAGCTTGAAATCCGCACGCCATCCGGCACAGACGACCCTCTATCGGACGCGGAAATTCAGGCGTACCGCAAGGAGATCGACCGCCTTGACCGCGTCATCCTCGACGCGGTCAAGCGCCGAACCGAGATCTCCCAGGCCATTGGCAAAACCCGCATGGGCTCCGGGGGCACGCGCCTGGTGCACACGCGCGAGGTGGCGATTATCAACCAGTTCCGCGACGAGCTAGGAGAGGAAGGCCCCGGCCTGGCGCAGATCCTCCTACGCCTTGGCCGGGGCAAGTTGGGCTAGACCGCTGAGTTTTCCTAGCTAGTTGTCCTCGCTGGAGTTCGCGGCGTCGAGGGAATCGAGCACGACCTCAAATTCCAGCAGCTCGGCCGATTGAGACACCGGCTTGCGCGGCTGCTCGCCCGCATCGGCTCCGCGTGATTCCCCGTGTCCCGCGCGCCCGGCACCTTCCCACCACGCTTGGTAGGACTCCTCGTCAGCCCAGCGGGTGAACACGAAGTAGCGTTCCTCACCTTTGACGGGGCGCAGCAGCTGGAACCCCTCGAAGCCGGGCTGGCCGTCGATGGCGTGCTTGCGGGCTGCGAACCGGCGCTCCAGTTCCTCGCCAGCGCCCTCAGGGACGGTAATTGCGTTGATTTTGACGATGCTCATGGGCGCCATTATCCACGCCCGGGGAATGGGAGCGCATGCCCCACACATGCCCGCCTGGTTTTGGCTACCGTTGATCCAGGACTATCCAACCGCTACCTGGACCGCCACCTGGGAGGCTCACATGCACGACATCACGTCCACCGAAAGCTGGGGAACGCTGGAGAAACTCCATGCGGAGAAGTCCCGCACCACCCTGCGGGACTTGTTCCGGGCCGACCCCGAGCGGGCGCAGCGCTACGCCTTCGACGCTGCTGGTCTGCACGTGGATCTTTCCAAGAACTTGGTTGACGGAGACGTCGCAAAGCACTTGCTCTCGCTTGCCAACGAAGCGGAGCTCAAAGAGCGGATCGAGGAAATGTTCAACGGTGCGCACATCAACGCCACCGAGGACCGCGCGGTGCTGCACACCGCGTTGCGCGCTCCAGCTGCAACCGCGTTGAACGTCGACGGACAAGATGTCACCGCCGACGTGCACGAGGTGCTGGGCCGGATGCGCGATTTCGCCACCTCCCTGCGCTCGGGCGAGTGGGTAGGCCACACCGGCAAGGCAATCACGAAGGTGGTGAACATCGGCATCGGTGGCTCCGACCTGGGCCCGGCGATGGCCGCGCAGGCGCTGCGGACCTACGCAACGGCAGGTATCACCGCGGAATTCGTCTCCAATGTGGATCCGGCGGACATAACCCGCGTGCTGGGTGAGGTACACGCCGAAGAGACATTGTTCATCGTCGCGTCCAAAACCTTCACCACGCAGGAAACACTCTCCAACGCCCACGCTGCCAAGCGGTGGTTGCTGGAGCAGTTCAACGGTGATGAATCAGCGATTGCGAAGCACTTCGTCGCCGTCTCCACCAACGCCGAGAAGGTGGCGCAATTCGGCATCGACACCGCCAATATGTTCCCCTTCTGGGACTGGGTTGGCGGGCGCTACTCCGTGGATTCCGCAATCGGTCTGAGCCTGATGGCCGTGATCGGCCCGGAAGATTTCACGCGGATGCTCGACGGTTTCCACGCCATGGACCAGCATTTCCGCCTCACCCCGTTCGAGGAAAATGTGCCGGTGCTCATGGGCTTGCTCAATGTCTGGTACCGCAACTTCCACAAGGCGCAGACCCACGCAGTGCTCCCCTATTCGCAGGACCTGGCGCGCTTCCCCGCATACCTCCAGCAGCTGACCATGGAGTCCAACGGCAAGCACACGCGTATCGACGGCGCAAGCGTCGCCTACGACACCGGAGAAATCTACTTCGGTGAGCCGGGCACCAACGGCCAACACGCGTTTTTCCAGCTCATCCACCAGGGCACAACGCTCGTGCCGGCAGACTTCATCGGTTTTGCCAAGCCCAGGGCAGATCTGCCCACGGCCTCCGGCGATGGCTCCATGCACGACCTGCTCATGGGCAACTTCTTCGCGCAAACGAAGGTGCTTGCGTTCGGGAAAACCCAGCAGGAAATCGAAAACGAGGGGGTGTCGCACGCGCTGGCACCACACAAGGTCATGCCCGGCAACCGGCCAACCACCACCATCCTCGCGGAGGAGTTGTCCCCGCACAGCCTCGGTGCCCTGATCGCGCTGTACGAGCACATCGTCTTCGTGGAAGCTGCCATCTGGGGCATCAACGCCTTCGACCAGTGGGGCGTGGAGCTTGGCAAGGCGCAAGCCAACGACCTTGCGGCTGCTGTGGCGGGCGAAGAGGCGCCTGACACGGGCGACGCCTCCACCGACAGCCTGATCACCTGGTACAGGAGGCACCGCTAATGGGCGACGCAGTCTCATCCGAGTCCTACACCCCGCGCCAACGCACCACCTACCGGCGCCGCCTAGAGGACGAGCTGGAGCGCTTTGACCGACACCTCCAGGCCGCAGAGTTTGTGGACCACGGCACGATCGGGCTCGAGCTGGAGCTCAACCTGGTTGACGACGCGATGAAACCGCACCCGAATAACCAGGCTGTTTTGGCGCAGTTGGGCGATGAGTATCAGGCGGAGATCGGCGCCTACAACGTGGAGATGAACCACCCGCCGTTGAGCATCGCGGGAGACGGGCTGGACAGGTTGGCCGAAGGCGTCGCCAAGCGTCTCGCCACGGTGCGTGAAGCGGCTGAGCGGGCAGGGTCGCACCTCGCAACGATCGGGACGCTGCCCACGATGACCTCGCAGTTCCTGGACTCGGACGCTTGGATGACCCAGGAAAACCGCTACGCCGGGTTAAACAACTCCATCCTGGAATCGCGCGGGGAGCTGGTGAAGATCGATCTGCGCGGCGAGGAGAAATACACCCACTACTTTGAAACTATCGCCCCGGAATCCACCTGCACCTCTATGCAACTGCATTTGCAGGTCGCGCCGAACCGCTTTGCGGACGCGTGGAACGCCTCCCAAGCCATCGCGGGGGTGCAAGTGGCGCTGTCGGCGAACTCGCCGCTGTTTCTGGGGCACAAGTTGTGGCACGAGTCGCGCATCCCGGTGTTCAAGCAATCCATCGACACCCGCACCAAAGAACTGATCAACCAGGGTGTCCGCCCTCGCGTATGGTTCGGCGAGCGCTGGATTACCAGTGTCTTCGACCTGTTCGAGGAAAACGTGCGCTACTTCTCGCCGCTCCTGCCGGAAGGCCGTGCCGAGGCGGGTGCGCCGTTTATGAACGGCGACAACCCGGGCCTGCACTACCTCAACCTGCACAACGGCACGATCTGGCGCTGGAACCGGCCAATTTACGATCCCAACGGCGAGGTCAGCCACATCCGCGTGGAGAATCGCCTGCTGCCGGCCGGTCCAACGGTCACAGACATTGTGGCGGACGCGGCGTTCTACTACGGGCTGGTGAAGGCACTGAGCAACCAGACCCGCCCGGTGTGGTCGAGACTGAGCTTCGAGGCGGCCAACCGGAACTTTATCGCCGGCGCAAGAAACGGCATTGAGGCCGAGGTGGAGTGGCCGACGCTCGGGACGGTGGCGGTAACGGAGCTCGCGGAAAAGTACCTGCTTGAGCTGGCGGCCGAGGGGCTGCGCTCCTTGCATGTGGATACGACCTGCGCGGACGAGTACCTCGGCGTGATCGAGGGCCGGGTGCGTGCGCGTCAGAATGGAGCGGCGTGGCAGCTTGCCGCGCTAGGCAAGGTGGCTACCGGCTCCAAACCGGCGACGAGCGAACGCGCCGAGGGGCTCGCCCGCGTTTTGCGCCAGTACATGAAAAATTCCCAGGCAGGCGCGCCGGTGCATACTTGGACGCTTGAGGTTGAGTAGGGCAAGATAGGCCCAATGCAGAGCATCATCGACTGGATTGTGGGCCTCATGGAGACCCTCGGCGCCCCCGGCGTCGGCATCGCGATCCTCTTGGAGAACCTCTTCCCGCCGATCCCCTCCGAGGTTGTCCTGCCGCTGGCCGGATTCACCGTCGCGCAGGGCTCGCTGAACATGGTCAACGTGTTCATCTGGTCCGTGCTGGGCTCCGTTATCGGCGCGTATGTGCTGTACGGCGTCGGCGCGTGGCTCGGACTCGAACGGCTGCGCAAGATCGCCGACTGGATGTGGCTCGTTCGCGCCTCCGACGTGGACTCCGCGATGAACTTCTTCCACAAGTACGGCAAACCCAGCGTGTTCATCGGCCGCCTCATCCCCGGCGTACGCTCGCTGATCTCCATCCCCGCCGGCTTAGACAAGATGAACCTTGTCACCTTCGGCCTGTGGACCACCCTCGGCTCCGGCATCTGGAACGCCATCCTGATCTACCTCGGATTCGTCCTCGGCGACAACTGGGAAAAGGCCACCGAGTACGCCGACACCTACTCCAGCGTGATCTACGTGGTGCTGCTGCTGATCATCCTCGGGTTCCTGGTGTTCTTCATCCGCCGTGCGGTGCGGGAGCGCAAGGCGAAACCCTCCGATTAAGCAGTTTCACCCCTAGGAAACTCGCTCACCCTTCGACCAATATGCGGGAAGACCGGGCAATTCCTCGACACGAAAATATCTTGAGTGCGTGACTTTGAGGTCATCTAGTGACGGGGAGCCGATAACAACAATCTCCACATCGCTATCATTGTTCGCTTCTTCTTCTGCAAGTCTGCGAAGAATCGCTTGTTTCGCGTCGGCGTACTCAACGATCTTCCGGGCACCGGTTTTGCGGTTGAAAACGATGAGGAAGTGCTTCACTGGTTTCCCTCACTTTCCGGCTCGTACTTGTCGATGGTCTGCTTCAATCTGCGTAACTCTGCGATAAGAGACAGGGTACTTGATGCCTGATTACCAGTGGCAGTTTCTGCGTCCGCGAGCTCTCTCAGAGCTTTCGCTCTAAGGAAATGCACCTCCGGATTCAAGGGGATCCCCTTAGGTACCTCAGCCATCAGTCTCAGCGATGCCATCTTTCTTCCAATGGCCAATTCTGTCCTTTGCTCCATCCGATAGATCTGCGCGGCAATTTCTTCGAGCTTGTTCGCTATGTCGGCAAGCTCCTGATTACTCGGCCGGTAGTCACTCTCGTACCTAAGCCGTCGGCCAGTCTTGTCTGCAACCTTTTCGAAGGTATTCGCCCACTCGGATTGGAGTAGGGTCCGCATTTGCAGTTCGACGTTGCCCGCAGCAGCATGGATGACAAGGTGTAGAGCCCGGTATCCGCCCAGTTGTGGGCGGGATAGATAGTCGCGCGTGGACACTCGGTGTCCTGCCTCCTCGAAGACTTGTTGGAATTCGGAGGAGATAAATCGCAAATCGTTGTGCAACACATTGACCGTGATCCTCGCTCCCGCGAAGTCCCACATGCGATTGAGTCGCACTTTTGTTGAAGGATCTTCCTCAGTTCTTCGGATCTTCTCACCAATGGATGTCTGGGATTTGACCCTAAAGGCGCTTGTTATTTCCGGCCTCCACCATCCCTCGTCAAAAAACTGGCGGGCGAACGCCTCGCAAGCGGAGGCAGTTTGACGCGCCAATCCGTCATACCACAGGAGAATTTCAGCCGCGTTACCAGGCTTTTCATCCGTACCGGCGAAGTAGTCACCCAGCGAGTTAATGTCCTTCTTGGTCCACGGACGCTGTTCCGAAAGAAAATCGAAATCAACCATTATTCCCCCTGTATTGGTTTGCTCCAAGATAACCTACGGCTCCGGTTGGCACTGCGGGCACCACCAAATAACCCGCTCAAGATCGCGCTCCCCGCCAAGGAAATCCTTCCTGATCAGGGTGCCGCACCGCCTGCACGGCTTGTTGTTGCGCCCGAACACGTAGCTCGTCTCCCCCGCCCGCTTGACACCTGTGGTCACGCGGACGGGGGAATCTTTATTCGCCCACATCAGCCGCCGTGCGAGGTGCACATGCTTTTCGACGTCCACGTCCCGCACCAACTCCGCCGGATGCGTCCCCGCGAGAAAGTTGATCTCCGCGCGGTACTCGTTGCCGATGCCGGCCAGTTTTCGCTGGTCCAGCAGTGCCCGGCCGATCTCGCGGTCCGGCTCCGCCTCGATGCGCCTGACCGCCTCGTCGAAGTCGAAGTCCGGGTCGAGCAAGTCCGGGCCGAGGTAGCCCATCTCTAAGGCGTACTCGCGGGCCGGGAAGACGCGCACCACACCGAGCCAAAATCCGACCAGTTCGATGTCGGCCTTTGGTGCGTCGCTAAGCCTGAGTACAACGCGCGCGGCGTGGCCAGGCTTGCGCCACCGCTCCCCCGCGCGGTGCATTGACCACGTGCCCTCCATTTTCAGGTGGGTGTGCAGAATCTGCGGCTCGTGGCCCGGCGCGGCGAACTCCATGAAGAGGTGCTTGCCGTAGGGCCAGACGCGCTCGCAGGTCATTCCGGTGAAATCGACGGTGGCGTAGCGCGGCACCCGGATGGATGTGGCGGTGACCTCGCGGTTTTGCATCCATTGCAGGCGTTTGGAGAGCTGGTAGACGGAATCACCTTCGGGCATAACCGGATTCTATGTTTGACTTCCTGCGCAAGGTATTCAGCACTGCTTTCAACTCCGGCCCGACCCCGGAAGAATCGCTTGTCGGCTTCTTCCCCGACATGGACGCCGCGATCGAGTGGGCACGCAGCGTTTTGGAAGAAACTGGCACCGACCCCAAAGCGCAGTTCGTGCGCGCAGTGAAAGACGTGCGTGAAGCGAACCCGCGACTCGGACTTTTGGCTGCTAACCACCTGGTCAAGCAGTTGATTTAGCACGCCTGTTCGAACGTTGGTTTGTGGCGTCGGTCGCGTTGCTACATTGACCCCATCACCCGCGAAAAGTGCGGAAAGGAGGGTGCAATGAACAACGTCACTGAGCTCGTAGACAAGGTCGTTGACGGCCTCACGCAGCTGCGCCGGCTTCTAGACGACCCTTCTGCCCTCCCCCTTTCCACCATCACCCGCGACATCGCGCGCCTCGAACGCGCGATGGATAAGAAGGCGTACGTCGATGCCGCCTTCGCGCAGGCGTGCGTGCTGGCGGACGCCGGCAAACTTGTCGGCGCGAACTACCCTGACGCGTACCTGACCGAGAAGCTCGGTATCTCCCGCGGCGAAGCGTACAACCGCCTCGCGCGGGCGAAGGGACTGTTCGACGCGCCGCCTCCGCCCGAACCGGATTTGGATGATCTCTTCGGCGATGACAGCTCGGAGGAGGACCGCTCCGCTGCGGAGGAGGCCGCACGTAAGGCCACTGAAGAGGAGGCAGAGCGCCGTCGCAAGGACCAGGAGGAGGCGCGCAAGCGTGCCGACGAGGTCCCGGCCGCCAAGCAGGACATCATCCGCCGCGAACTGGACAAGCTGCTCAAGGCAGCCGAAGGCGAGCGGATGCGCATCTACGCCCGCGCGATGGAACAGGCCAAGCACCGCGACGACAAGGACCTGCGGCTGTTTGTGAAGCGCCTAGTTGCCGAGGCCAACAAGCCGCACGTGAAGGCAAACCCGAACGCGGGCTTTGAAAAGCGCGATGCCTCCTTAGGCAAAGAAAACAGCGACGGCACCTTCGACGTGCGCCTGAGCATGACCCGCGCCGATTACGCACTGTACAAGGCGCTCACCGACAAGGGGCTGGCGCCGAATTCCAACATTCCGGCCGAGCTGCAGGACGAGCGCGACCCGCGCACGAAGGGGCAGCGCCGCTACGACCAGTACATAGCCATCCTGCGCCAGTACGAGGAGGGCGAGCAAGCCGCGAACGGCGGCGCGGCGTCGGTGGTCGTGTCCATCACGCTGGACGACCTTGCCGAGGCCGACGCCAACACCCTGTTCCAGACCAACGTCGGGGTGGAGCTCGACGCCTTCGATCTGGTTCGGCTAGGCATGGACGGCACCAGCGATTTTCTGCTCACCGTCGACGGGCTTTCCGGGGTGCCGCTGCACCTCGGCCGGTCGAAGCGGCTCGCCTCGGTGGGCCAACGCATCGCCATGTTTGCAGTGCAGGGCGTGTGCTCCTGGGCCGGCTGCACAACCTCCATGAGCGAGTGCGAAGCCCACCACATCATTTCCTGGCTGCGGTACGGCGCAACCGACATCGAGAACCTCACAGGCCTGTGTCCCACCCACCACAGGTGCAACAACGACCACCGAGACGGCTCCTTCAACAAGGGGTACATGGATTACGACCCCGACACCGGCGGCGCCGTCCTAGTCAAGGCCGACGGCACCCGCCACACCAACACCACGGATCCCGCCATGCACTCCGCCGTCAACCGGATCCGGGCGAAGCGGGCATCGGCGCCGCCACCGCGCGGCACAACCCACTGGCCCACGTCACCGCCCCCGCCCACTTTCGGGCCCTCGGGCGCGCACTCCGGCCACGCCGGGCATACGCCCAACCACACACCGAGTTACCGGATGCCGCTGCGACCCTAACCGCCCCAGCGGGGCAGGCCTCATCGCGCCTACCACCTAGTCGTCGAAGCTCAAGCCCTCGGGCGGCTCCGCGTCCCCGCCGTCAAGCTCCCCGAGCGCCTCGGCCACGCTCCTGCCGCGCCGCTTCGGAGGCGCCGAGGCCCTGCCACCGATCTTCACGCCCTTGTGGCTCACGGTCGCGCCATACTCCTTCAGGGAGAACGCTGGCGAGCCGTTGAGCTTTTCCACGCCCAAGGGTTGCATCCGCCCCTCCCTCACCGCCTGCGTCAGCGCGTCCATGACCAGTGGCATCGGGTCGCCCACCCCCTCCGGGAAGTGTTCAAAGAACGTGGTCATGGTCTTCCCGCCGCGGGTGACGTGCGCCGCCAGGAGGCCGTCGATGAGCACCACCATCGCCCCCGCCGAGCGGGTCGGTCCCTGCTCCGGCCACGGCAGCGCCGCCCCGTACGGGTTCGCGGGATCAGTCGCGGCCAGCACGTGCACGTTCGGGTTCTTCGCCCCCGACGGCCAGCCGACCAAGTCGTCGGAATCCTGGTGGCCGCGCAACCGGTCGATCGTTGCGGGCGTGGAAAACTGCGACGCCCCCAAGCCTTCCACGAGGTAGCCGCGCATCGCCTTGCCGGACTCCTCGAAGCCGGAAAGCGTCTTGTACGCCAGCGCGAACCCGCCCAGGATGTCCTCCGACACCACCGAGCCGCGCGTGACCACGCCGTAGCGGTCCAAAAGCGACTCCCCGAGCGCCACCGAGCGCCGCGTCGCGTCCCCGTCGGGCGCGGGGGTGAGCGACCAGCGCCCGATCATGTCGGGCGGGGTCAGCGTCGCAAACGAGGTACGCCCCGAGCGCACCCTGCTTCTCGACGGCCTCCGCTTCGCCCTATGCGCCGTCTTCCCGCCCGCCAGCCGCGCCCGGATGGGGGCGAAGGAGTCAGGCGACAAGAACCCGGCCTCGACCAGGTCCCACATGGCCTCGCGCAGCTCCTCGGTGGTGGTCGTGGGCTCCAGCAGATCTTGGAACAAGAACCCGCCGCCGCGGCGCACCTTCTCCATGATCTGGGACTGTGTCAGCGACAGCAGCGGCTCGTCCATTTGCGGCATGAGCTGGGCGGCGTAGTCGGCGGGCAGCAGCATGATCCAGGGGTCGCGGGCGCCCGCCTTGCCCGCGCCGACGATGACGATCTCGCCAGACGCCGTCAGCTCGTCAAGCATCGCCGGCGAGTAGTCCCCCACCCGCGCGGGCAGGATGTGGGATTCCCACGCTGAAGCCGGCAGGCGCACCCCGGCGAGCTGCTCGAGCACCGAGTACACCCCGTCCGCCCCGCGCAGCGGAGGCGTGACCCCCACCGGCGCGACGTTGGACCAGGCGGGCAGGAAGCGCCCGTACGCCGACTGCGACACGGGGCGGGTCTGGGCGCGCGCCGCCGCGAGCGAGCGGGTGCGGATGATGCGCAGCACCTCGGCGGCGACGTACTCATCCTCGTCCACGCCCTGGCGGTAGCGCCCGGGGACGACCTTGTCCTTATCTATAAGACGCGACAGCGGCTCATAGGCAGCGCCCACCGCAAGCCCGAACGCCTCCGCCAGGTCCCGCAGGGTAAATGGCCCGCGCGTGCGCACCCACCGGCCCACCAGCTGGGCCAACGCGTCCGGGATGGTGTCCACCTGGGCGGCGACGCCGGGCGGGACGGGGACGCCGAGGGCGTCGCGAAGCAGCGGCGCATCCAAGGTTTGCGCGATGTGCTCGCGCCCGCCGATGCGCACCCGCATGACGCGCCCGTGCAGCGACTGCTCCAGCGAGTTCAGGGGCACCGAGGTGTACTCCGCGAGCTGGTCCAGCGGCACCGGGCCCACGATGCGCAAGGTGTCCGCGAACTGCTCGCTCGTGGAGGCGCGCCCGACGCGGCGCAAGCTGGCGTCCACCTCGGCGATGATGTCGGCGTCGAGAAGCTCGCGCAGCTCCACAGTGCCCAGCAGCTTCGCCAAGAGCGACGGGTCCAGCGACAGCGCCGCGGCCCGCTTCTCCGCCAAAGGCGTGTCGCCCTCGTACATGAACGCGCCGGTGTAGTTGAACAGCAGCGAGGACGCGAAGGGGCTCGGCGTCTCCGTGGTCACCTCCGCGATGCGCACCCGGCGCGTGTTCACGTCCCGCATGACCTCCTGCAACGCGGGCAGGTCGTAGACGTCCTGGAGACACTCGCGCACCGTCTCCAGGATGATGGGGAAGGACGGGTAGTTCCGGGCGACGTCGAGAAGCTGCTCGGCGCGCTGGCGCTGCTGCCACAGCGGCGCGCGCTTGCCCGGGTTGCGGCGCGGCAGGAGGAGGGCGCGCGCGGCGCACTCGCGGAAGCGGGAGGCAAACAGGGCGGAGTTGCCCACCTGCTCGGTCACAATGTCCGCGATCTCGTCGGCGTCGAATTGGAAGAGCGAACCGTCCGGCTCCTTCTCCCCCTGCGGCAGGCGCAGCACGATGCCGTCGTCGCCCGCCACAGCCTGGGCGTCCATGCCCGTCTCCTGCGCCACGCGCCACCCCGTCGCCAGCGCCCACGCAGCGTTGACCCCTTTGCCGAAGGGCGTGTGCAGCACCACGCGCCAGTCGCCCAGCTCGTCGGTGAAGCGCTCGAGCACCAGCGTCGTCTCGTCCGGCAGGATGCCGGTGGCCTCCTCCTGCTCCTCCAGGTATTGCAGCAGATTCTTGCGGGCCCGCTCGTCCAAGCTGGGGTCCAGGGAGCTTTTCGCTTCTCGACGAAACGCGCCCAGCGCCTTCCCCAGCTCATACGGCCGGCCCAGCCCGTCGCCGGTCCAAAACGGCAGCCGACCGGTATGCCCCGGCGCGGGTGAGACCTGTACCTGGTCGCGGGTGATGTTCTCGATGCGCCAGCTCGAGGCGCCGAGGGTGAATACGTCGCCCACGCGGGACTCGTAGACCATCTCCTCGTCCAGCTCGCCGACCCTTCTAGGTACCCCGCCTTCCGCATCGGAGCCGACCAGGAAAACGCCAAACATTCCCCTATCCGGGATGGTTCCCGCGTTGGTCACCGCCACCCGCTGCGCGCCGGGCCGGGCCTTGAGGGTCGATCCCTCGAGGATGGCGCGGGGCCTGAGCTCCGCGAAGTCGGTGGAGGGGTAGATGCCGATGACCAGGTCGATCACGGAGTCGAACACCTCGCGCGCGAGGTCCCGGTACGGCCAAGCGCGGCGGACGGTGTCGTACCATTCGTCCACGTCCAAATCCTCGAAGGCCACCGCCGCCACGGTTTGCTGGGCCAGCACGTCGAGCGGGCTGCGCGGGGTGTGCAGCTCCTCGATCAAACCCTCGCGCATGCGCGGCACCGTCACCGCGGTCTGCACGAGGTCGGAGCGATGCTTCGGGTAGAAGGTGCCCTCCGAGACCGCGCCCACGGTGTGCCCGGCGCGGCCCACGCGCTGCAGGCCCGAGGCCACCGAGGGCGGGGATTCGACCTGGATAACGAGGTCCACCGCGCCCATGTCGATGCCCAGCTCCAGCGAGGATGTGGACACCACCGCGCGCAACGAGCCTTCTTTCAGCATCGTCTCGGTCTGGGCGCGCTCGTCCTTGCTCACGCTGCCGTGGTGGGCGCGCGCGATCACGGGGGCGGCGTGGCCGGCGGTGTCCACCGACTTCATCAGCTGCGCGGGCGGGCGCCGCGTTTGCGGGGATAACGCCTCGCGGTCGTGCTCTGCGGCCCACAGCTCGTTGAGTTGGCTGGTCAGGCGCTCGGCGGTGCGGCGCGAGTTCACGAACACGATGGTGGAGCGGTGGTCCATCACCTGCCGGTACACGGCGAGCTCGATGTGGGGCCAGATGGAGGATTGGGATTTAGCCGCAAACGGTTCAACCGCGGTGCCGGGCGAAGCGTCGTCGTCAAGCGATAGCGTGCTGTCAAAGATGGCGTCCCCGATGGTGGAGGCATCCTCCGGCACGGGCAGGTCCGACATGTCGTCCACCGGCACGCGCACGTCGAGCTGCCAGCGCTTCTCCGCGGGCGGGTTGATGATGGTGGTCTGCGGCCCGAGGAAGTTCGCCACCGCCTCGATCGGGCGGACGGTGGCGGAAAGACCCACCCGCTGGAAGTCGCCCGCAAGCCTGCGCAGCCGCTCCAACGAGAGCGCCAGGTGCACGCCGCGCTTCGTGCCCGCGAGCGCATGGATCTCATCCACGATCACCGTGTCCACCGTTTTCAACATGCCCGCCGCCTTCGAGGTGAGCATGAGGTAGAGCGACTCGGGCGTGGTGATGAGGATGTCCGGCGGCTTGCGCAGCTGCCGGTTGCGCTCCGCCTGCGGGGTGTCGCCCGAGCGCACCGCGACCGAGATGTCCGGCATGTCGCGGCCCATGCGCTGCGCCACGCGGGCGATGCCGTTGAGCGGGGCGCGCAGGTTGTTCTCCACGTCCACGCCGAGCGCTTTGAGCGGGGAGATGTACAGCACGCGCACACCGCCGTGGGTGGACTGCTTCGCGCCGGCCTCCCCGCCGACCGGCAGCGCCTGCTGTCCGTCCCGCTCCACCAGCGAGTTGAGGGACCAGAGAAACGCGGCCAGCGTCTTACCGGAGCCCGTCGGCGCGACCACGAGCGCGTTCTCACCCTGGCTGATCGCCTCCCACGCGCCCTCCTGCACCTTGGTGGGGGCCTCGAACACGTCCTCGAACCAGGTGGCCACCTGCGGGTGGAAGCGGGCAAGGATCGACGAGCTCATTGTGCAGACTTTAGCCCGCGTACGCAGGGGGCGGTAGAGTCGGGCGCATGACTGCTCAGTACTCGGATTCCCGGCTGACAAACCTCATCGCGGAGGGCACAGGCGAGATTCTCAAAGGTGTGCGTGGCGTTGGGCTCCTGCGCGGCCGCGAGCTCGGCGAGGCGGGCGATGAACTGGCCCAAAACTGGATCGCCCGCGTGCTCGCGCAGCACAGGCCTGAGGACGGCGTCCTGTCGGAGGAGGCCGCCGACGACCAGGGTCGGTTGAGTAAGGACCGCGTCTGGATCGTTGATCCGCTCGACGGCACCAAGGAGTTCGCCACCGGCCGTCAGGACTGGGCGGTGCACGTGGCGCTCGTGGAGGACGGGGTTCCCACCCACGCGGCCGTCGGCTTGCCGGATTTAGGCGTGGTGTTCAAGTCCTCCGACGTCCGCCACGTCTCGGGCCCATTTGCTGGCAAGGTGGCTATGTCGCGCAACAGGCCTCCGGCCGTGGCCAAGCACGTGGCCGATGCGCTGGGCTTTTCTGTGGAGCCCGTGGGATCCGCCGGCGCGAAGGCGATGCACGTGCTGTTGGGCGACTACGACGCGTACGTGCACGCCGGCGGGCAGTACGAGTGGGACCAGGCTGCACCCGTGGGCGTTGCATTGGCCGCCGGGCTGCACGCCTCGCGCCTCGACGGCTCCGCGTTGCGCTACAACAACTCCGACACCTACATCCCGGACATTGTGATCTGCCGGCCTGAACTGGCAGACGACATCCTCGAGGCAGCTGCTCGCTACTACGACGAGCACGGAACATTCGAAGGGGTAGCCAAGTGATTTCCACCCCGTACGAGGACTTGCTCCGCGACGTGCTGGACAACGGCGCCGAGAAAGGCGACCGCACCGGCACCGGCACCCGCTCCGTGTTCGGCCGCCAGATCCGCTACGACCTGTCCGAGTCTTTCCCGTTGCTGACCACCAAGAAGGTGTACTTCAAAGGCGTCGTGGGCGAGCTGCTGTGGTTCCTGCGCGGCGATTCCAACGTGCGCTGGCTGCAGGACAACGGCATCCGCATCTGGAACGAGTGGGCCGACCAGGACGGCGAGCTCGGCCCCGTCTACGGCGTGCAGTGGCGCTCCTGGCCCACCCCGGACGGCGGCCACATCGACCAGATCGAGGAGGTGCTGCGCACCCTGCGCGACAACCCCGATTCCCGCCGAAACCTCGTCTCCGCCTGGAACGTGGCTGAGCTGGACAAGATGGCGCTCATGCCGTGCCACCTGCTGTTCCAGCTCTACGTGGCCGACGGGCGCCTGAGCATGCAGGTGTACCAGCGCTCCGCCGACATGTTCCTCGGTGTGCCGTTCAACATCGCCTCCTACGCGCTTCTGACCCACATGTTCGCCCAGCAGGCGGGCCTTAAGGTCGGCGAGCTGATCTGGACGGGCGGCGACTGCCACATCTACAACAACCACCTCGACCAGGTGCGCGAGCAGCTCACCCGCGAGCCCCGCGAGTACCCGCAACTGAAGCTGCGCAAGGCGGTGTCGATATTCGACTACACCTTCGACGACATCGATGTCGAAGGCTACGACCCCCACCCCACCATCAAGGCGGAGGTGTCCGTCTAATGCGGCGCGTGACCCTGGGCGCGATCTGGGCCCAGAGCATCGACGGCGTGATCGGCGACGGCGCCGGCATGCCCTGGCACCTGCCCGAGGACCTCAAGCACTTCAAAGAAACCACCCTCGGACACCCCATCATCATGGGCCGTCGAACCTGGGAATCCCTGCCCACCCGGCCGCTGCCGGGGCGCGCGAATCACGTGCTGTCCTCGCGGCAGCCGGGCGCGTGGTCGCGCGGCGCCTACGTCTCCCAGGACATCCCGGACCTGGAAGCGGACGCGTGGATCATCGGCGGCGCGCAGGTGTACGAGGCGACCATCGACGAGGTGGACGTCATCGAGCGCACGCTTATCGACGTCCATCCGGACCTCCCCCCAACCAAAGCCGTCTACGCGCCTCGAATCGACGGCGACTTCGAGCTCGTCCGCGACGGCGATTGGCAGACCTCCGCTAATGGCCTGCGCTACAAGTTCCAACGATTTGAAAGGGTTTGACATGACCGTTGCTGCACCTGAGACCTCCTCGCACGTGACCATCTTCGCCGCGGGCTGGTGCCCGTTCTGCCGCAAACTGCGCGAGCGGCTCGACCGCACCGAGACCCCCTACGACCTGGTCGACGTCGACGCCGACGGGATGGACGAAGTCAACGCGTGGATCGAATCCGTCAACGACGGCAACCGCATCGTGCCCACGGTGCTCTACTCCGACGGCACCCACGCCACTAACCCGGAGGCCTCCGCGGTGCGCGCCAAGCTGCGCGAGCTCACCGGCGAGGAGTAAACCGGGGTGCGCCTACCCCGCCTGCACCACAACCATCCAGATAGCCACGAGATGGAGCACCGCCGCCACAATGGTCGCGGTGTGGAAGTGCTCGTGGTAGCCGTAATAGCGCGCTGACCGCCCCGGCCACTTGAAACCGTAGACCAGCGCGCCGAGTGTGTATATCACCCCGCCGGCACACAACAGCCACACCACCGCCGCCCCGGCCTCGCGCCAGAGGGTTGGAATGAGTGGGACGATGATCCACCCCAGCCCGACGTAGACCACCACGTCAAGCCAGCGCGGGTGGTTGATCCACACGAGGTTGAGCACCGCTCCCCCGATACCGCCTGCCCATGCGACGGCAAGCATTATCGCCGCAGTAGTCGGGTCAAAGACGGTCAGACACAGCGGCGTGTATGTCGCGGCGATGAACACCGAGATAGTGGCGTGATCCGCTCTGCGCCACCATCGCACGGCGTTCGAGGTGCGCCACGGCCAGCGGTGGTACATTGCCGAAACCCCGAACAGCAAAAACAACCCTGCACCGTAGACGGTAACTCCGAGCGCCTGGAACCACATCAGCGACATCCAGGCGAACGTGATCAGCACCGTCGCGGCGAGCGCGGAAAGGAATGCCGCAACGAGGTGGAACCAGCCGCGGATCATGGGGCGCTCGCCCCGATCCGCCATAACGTAGCTGCGCCGCACTTGGCCCGGTTTAGTGTCGGTCACGGATCACCCCCGCTTGGAGTCGTTGGATTGGCCTTTACCTTAAACGCATCCAAACCTACGGGGAAGTAAGTTGTTCAGGCGAAGTCCCGCAGGGCTGCTGCCGCCGCCCACCAGCCGGGCATGCCGTGCACGCCCGCCCCGGGCGCGGTCGACGACGACGCGAGGTAGAGCCCCCTGCGCAGCCGGTGCGGCTGACGCATAAGCAGCTGAGCGCCGTCCATGGCCCCACCCGCGATGTCGCCGCCGACGAGGTTGGGATTCCACCCCTCTAGTCCGGCCGGCGGCGTCTCTATCGTGCCCCGCACCACCGCACGAAAGCCAGGCGCGAACCGTTCGATTTGCCGAGTGATCTTCTCCGCCACCTCACCAGGGAAGCGCTCCCTGTAGCCGTGCGGGACATGCGCGTACGTCCACAGCACCAGCCCGCGCGAAGGGTCGGCGGCGTACTGCTGCGCCACCATGACGAACGGTTGCTCGGGCATCACTCCGGCGGCCACCGCCTGCTCGGCGCGCACGATCTCCTCGACCGTGCCGCCGACGTGCACCGTGGCCGCTTCGCCCACACGCGCATCGGACCACGGCACCGGCGCGTCAAGCATGAAATCAACCTTGTGCACCCCCGGGCCGTAGCGCCACCTGCGCATCGACTGGGTGCGGCGGGCGGGCAGCGCGACGCCGTCGATACGCAGCACCTGAGCGGGAGTGAGGTTGAGGATGACGGCATCCGCCTCGGGTAATTCGCGCACCTCTTCCCCGCAGTGGACCACTCCTCCGTGTTCCGTCACAATTTCGCGCAGCGCCGCCGTGATCGCGCCGGATCCGCCGTCGGCCACCGGCCATCCGCGAGTCATGCCCAGCGCGCCGAACAGCAGGCCGAACGCCCCGGTCAGCGGCCGCGAAGGCGAGGTGATCGCATGCGTTGCGCTGCCTGCGAGCAGGGCGCGCGCCTCCTCGGTGCGAAAGGCCGCCCGTCCAAGTGCCGCCGCCGGCCACAACCCGCGGGCACCGAATCGCGCGAGCGCAACCGGGTGCCTCGGCACACGCGTCATGGGTGAGAGCACGTCTGTAAGCAGGCCGTCTACATGCTCCACCACCGGCCGATGCAGCCGCACCCACGCGTCCCCATCTGCACCGAGCCCAGCCGCCGTTTCCTCGAGCGAGCCGGCCAGCACCGCCGCGCCGCCGTCGAGCGGGTGCGCCATCTCCAACGGCGCGCGCAGCCAACGCACCCCGTAGTCTTCCAGCCGCAACGCCCGGAAGGCGGGGCTGGCTGCCCCGAAGGGGTGGCAGGCGGCGCCGAGGTCGACCCGCGAGCCGTCGTCAAGCGTCTGCGTCGCGGCCGCTCCCCCAACCTCGCGTACGCGCTCGCGCACCTCCACCCGCCACCCGCTGACGGCGAGGCGGGCGGCGGCCGTCAGCCCGTTCGGCCCCGCACCGACGATCACTGCCACAGGTTTCACTCCGCCCATGCTAGTTAGACTGTCGCCCATGAACGCGAAGCAGATTGGCTGGGCTCTGCACTGGGTCGTGCGCGCGGCCGTATTTGTCATGCTCATGCCGTACGCTCTGTTCAAGCTCGGCCTGATGCAGATGGGCCGGCCCGACTTCCCGGAGCTGCTGATTGCGCTCGGCGAGAAGTCGCCCATGGGGCTGTTGTGGACGTTCATGGGCTTCTCCCCCGTCGTACAATTCCTCGCGGGGCTCGCTGAATTCGTCGCCTGCGTGCTGCTGTTGTGGCGCCGTACCGCGTGGCTCGGCGGGCTTATCGGCTTTTTGGACCTAGCAGTGGTGTGGCTGCTGAACATGACGTTCGACGTGCCCGTGAAAATCCCCGCGGCCATCCAGGCGCTGTTGTTCTTGCTTGTGCTGGCGCCGTGGCTGCCGCGGCTGTTCCGCTTCCTCGCCGGGCGCAGCGTTGAGGCCCTGGATGCGCCGCGCGCGATCACGAACGAAAAGGTCCACCGCGTCACCCGCTTCTTTCCTGTTTTGGCCCTGGTGATCTCCCTCGGCGCAGCCGGGTTTGCCATGTTCACCGGCATCCCGAAGGCGCTCGACCGGGAAGGCACAGAACTGTCGGGCGTGTACTCGGTGGCCGGTGGCGACATCGAGCCGGCGCCCGCCTTGCCCGACGACCAGCGCTGGGCGGCGATCGCCTTCGGCTCCGTCGACGGCCCCGCCGCAGGCAGCTTCTACCGGGTCGAGGGCGCCGAAACCCCCGAGGGCTCCTTCCACGGGCTCGTTGCCTTACGACGAGCCTCCGGCTCCCTCCAAGAAGGCTTCTACACGCTCGACGGCAACCGGGTGATTATCCAGCTCACAGCACCCATGACCGACGACGGCCTCAACGCCGCCCCGCGCGGGCCCGTTATGGAAACGCGCGAGTTCACCTGGCGGGCCGACGAAGGCACGATTGAACTTGTCCCCGCTGGCGGCGAGGGGTTCGTGCTCACCCCGTCGAAGCTGGGCACTACCCTGCTGGACCGGCCGTTTACGTGGGTCTCCTCGCCGTTTAACCGGTAGTTTTCGCAGGTAGATCTGCACAAATGGCGCCCCCGGTAGGAATCGAACCTACGACACCTTCTTTAGGAGAGAAGTGCTCTATCCACTGAGCTACGGAGGCAATGGCGTTAGGTTACCGCAGCGATTGCGCTCCCCGGAAACCGCCGCCGTACCAGCGGGCGTTTCTCGCGCGAGTTTGAGCACAAACCGCCCGTTGGGGCTAGAGTGACGGATGTGACTACCTTTGATCGCCGCTCATTTTTGAAGTCCGCGGGCGCCCTTACCGCCGCCGCAGCGGCCGCATCCACCGCACTCTCCCCCGCCGCGCAGGCTCAGCAGCGTCGAGTGCTGGGCACGGTCGTGGACTACTCGGCTGGGGTGCCGTCGGCAGGCGCTGTGAAAGCAGCGGGCCACATGGGCGCAGTGCGCTACGTTTCCGAGCGACGCCCCGGCGCGGAATGGATGCGAGGCAAGCCCGTGACCATCGGCGAGACCCGCGACTACCAGGCGAACGGCCTAGCCGTCGCCTCCGTCTACCAGTTCGGCCGAGCGGAGACCGCCGACTGGAAACGCGGTGCCCTCGGCGCCGCTGAACACGCCCCGCAGGCCATCGCGCTGCACAAAGCGGCGGGCGGCCCGACCGGGCGCCCGATCTACGTCGCCATCGACGACAACCCGACGCTCACCCAGTTCAACTCGCTGATCAACCCGTACCTCAAGGCCATGGGTGTCGCGCTTAACGCGGCCGGGTACCAACTGGGTGTCTACGCGAACTACTACACCATCGCGTGGTGCCTGGAAGACGGCATCGGCTCCTACTTTTGGCAGCACGACTGGGGCTCCCGCGGCCAGATTCACTCGCGCGCAAACATCCACCAGGTTGCGGGCCGCCAGGCCTACATCGAGGGCATCCAGGTGGACATCAACAACGTGTACGCCTCGGACTGGGGCCAGTGGACGCCGGGCCAAGGGTCGACGTTGACAAACATGACTCCGGGCGACTGGTCGACACTGCTCCAGGGCAGCAGCCAGCTCTCCTCTTCCTGGCTACCGCGTTAAATGAGAAATTTCTAGGGATTTATCTAAACTAATCAAAGTAATCTTTTACTACTTTGACAGGAGTCCCGTGAAAACCACCCGCCTTGTCGCCGCCGCACTGACGGCCGCGCTCGCCACCACCACCGTCGTTCCCGCCTCCGCCGCCGACTTCATGTCTCGCACCTACAACCCGGGCTACGCCGACGCGCAGACCACCCCGGGCAACGCGGTGCGCATCCCCGTCAGCGGCGCTTTCCCCGCCGGCACCACGTTCTCGGTCAATGACACGGCAGGCTGGGGCTTTTCTGTCGATGCCTCCGGCACCGTCACCGCCACCCCTCGCGGCCAGTACCCCGGCGCATGGGCACAGAACTACGTCACCATCACCTACCCGGACCACACCGTGGATTACGCGCTGTTCACCGTGCGCGTTGTCGCCCCGTCGGTCTCCCTCGCAGAGTCGCTCGACTTGTCCTGGGGCGACGCCACCGTGGCGCCGGGCGGGTCCGTGACGCTTCGCCCGAGCGTTTCCCTCCCGGCCGGCTCCCAGCTTGCAGCCCCCAGCGGCTCCGGCGGCTGGCGCGTCGAGGCGGACCAGGCCAGCGGCGAGGTCACCGTCTCCGCCCCGGCGGGTGCCCGCGCAGGTGCCGGGCTGGGCATCACGCTCGGCGTGGCCTTCCCGGACGGTTCCACCAAGCAGTACACCTCCCGCATCACCGTGGGCAAGGAGCCAAGCCTATCGACGAGCTCCGCACCAACCCCGACCATTGCCACCCCCACCACCTCAACCGAGGCCCCGGCTCCAGCCCCAGCCGTGGGCACGCTGTCCTACCCCGACACCGCCGTTTCCGCCAACGAGCGCGTCACCGTCTTCCTCAATGGCTCGCTGCCGGAGGGCGCCCGAGTGATCGGCCCGAACCAGCAGTACAACGGGTGGTCGCTGCACACGGATGAACAGACTGGCGCGATCACCTTCGCCGCCCCGCGAAACGCTCAGCCCGGCTACGCGCTGGTACTCGAGGTGGCTGTCCTGCTTCCGGACGGCAGCACGCGCGACCTGACCGCGAAGGCCTACGTACCGTCATCCGCGGAGGGCGCGACCCCCGGCAGCTCGACCCAGACGACCACCCCGAAGCCAAGCACCCCCAAGCCGAGCACGTCGACCACTGCCCCGAAGCCGAGCACGTCGACCACTGCCCCCAAGCCGGCCCCAACCACCCGCTCCACCCCGGCGCGCCCCGCTGCTGAGACCGCGAACGTGTCTATTGCAGACACCACCATCACGGCTGGCGAGAGCATCGTGGTCACCCCGGAAGGCCTGCCTGAGGGTGCCCGCGTGTTTGTCACCGAGGAGACCCGTGGCGGCTGGACCATCGCCCGCGAGGGCGAGACCGGCATTCGCGTCGCCGCGGCGCGCGGCATGCGCCCCGGCAGCGTGTTGCGCATCAACGCCGCCATTCAGTTCGCGGACTACTCCTCCGTCAACCGCGTGTTCACCGTCAAGGTTGTTCGCGGCACGGCGACGGGTGGGCTGACCACCGCACCCTCGCCGACGACCCCTGCACCCGCTCCGGCCCCGGGCAACGCGGCCTCCCCGGCGGGTGTGATCACGGGCCTCGCCCTCGCGCTCGGCCTGCTCGGCACGATAGGCCTCGTCGGCAGGTTCTTCCCGTTCTTCTAACAGCGTGAAAACGGCCTGATCCTCCCAGGGATCAGGCCGTTTTCGTGTGTAGCTAGTGGTCGACCGGGGCCTCGACGCCGACGCCGGTCAGCGAGCGGACCTCCATCTCGGCCTGGAGCTCGTCGAAGTTGTCGGGCTTGCCTAGATAGGTGCCGATGATGCCAGCGAGGAAGCCGAGCGGGATGGACACGATGCCGGGGCTGGACAGCGGGAAGATGGCCCAGTCCGCGTTCGGGAACATCGCTGTGGCGCTGCCCGACACTGCCGGCGAAAGCGCGATCAGCACGAGCGCGGAGATCAGGCCGGTGTAGATCGACGCCACCGCCCCGGTGGTGTTGAAGCGCTTCCAGTACAGGGAGTACAGAATGGTCGGCAGGTTCGCGGACGCGGCGATGGCGAACGCCAGGGAGACCAGGAACGCCACGTTCTGCTGCATAGCCAGGATGCCGAGAATGATGGAGACGATGCCCAGCACAACCACGGTGATGCGGGAGACGCGGACCTGCTCTTCCTCGGTGGATTGGCCGTCGCGAAGCACTGCGTCGTACACATCGTGCGCAATGGACGCAGATGCCGTGATGGCCAGGCCAGCCACCACCGCGAGCACGGTGGCGAACGCCACCGCAGAGATGAGCGCCATGAAGATGGAGCCGCCGAGCTCGAACGCCAGCAGCGGTGCTGCGGAGTTCGCGCCGCCAGGTGCCGCGAGAATGCGGTCCGGCCCAACAAACGCGGCCGCGGCGTAGCCCAGCACCAGGGTGAGCAGGTAGAAGGAGCCGATGAGCACGATCGCCCAGGTCACAGACTTACGGGCTTCCTTGGCTGTGGGCACGGTGTAGAAACGCATGAGCACGTGCGGCAGGCCCGCGGTGCCGAGCACCAGCGACAGGCCCAGGGAGACGAAGTCGAGCTTCGAAGTGGTGGATTTGCCGTACTTCAGGCCTGGCTTAAGAATGTCTTCGGCCTGGTAGCCCTTCTCCGCGATGTGGCCGGAGGCGGCGTGCGAGTCAATGGCCCGGTCAAACACCGCCGTCAACCCGCCCTTCGCAAGGATGAAGGCGAGGACGGTCATGATCAGCACGCCGGTGATGAGGAGTACCGCCTTGATCATTTGGACGTAGGTGGTGCCCTTCATGCCGCCGACGAGGACGTAGATGATCATGATCACGCCGACGATGCCCACGCAGATCGCCTGGGCCGTGAAGGAGTGCAGGTCCAGCAACACGGACACCAGTGAGCCGGCGCCGGCCATTTGCGCGATCAGGTAGAACAGCGACACAAACAGCGTGCCAAAGGCGGCGGCCACGCGCACCGGCTTCTGGCGCAGACGAAAGGACAGCACATCGGCCATGGTGAAGCGGCCGACATTGCGCAGCGGCTCGGCCACCAGCAGTAGTGCGACCAGCCACGCCACGAAGAAGCCGACGGAGTACAAAAAGCCGTCGTAGCCGTTGAGCGCGATGGATCCGACGATGCCCAGGAACGACGCCGCGGACAGGTAGTCGCCTGCGATGGCGAGGCCGTTTTGCGTGCCGCTGAACGACGCTCCTCCGGTATAAAAGTCCGCCGATTCGCTCGTGGTCTTACCGGCGCGAGTCACGATGTAGAGGGTGATCACGATGAAGGCGCCGAAGATCGCGATGTTGAGGATCGGATTGCCGGTATTCTCGCCGGCTTCGGCGGCGAGCAAGTAGGTCTGCATGGTCTAGCCCTCCATCTCTTGGCGGATGTGAGCCGCCCGCGGCTCGATGTTCTTGTTCGCCCACTTCACGTAGACCCAGGTAATCAGGAACGTGGTGAAGAACTGGGCGAAGCCGAGCCACAGGCCGACGTTGAGGCCGAGGAAGTCTCGGGCCATGGCGTCCGGCGCGAAGGTGGCGAAGACGACGTAAAAGACGTACCAGAGGAACGCCCCGATCATTACCGGGAACGTGAAGCCGCGGAATGTGCTTCGCAGGTCCTGGAATTCGGGGCTTTGCTGCATCGCAACGAACTCGCCTGGAGTTGGTTCGCGGCGCTGCGGGACAGCTGTTGAACCGGCCATGGCCTCGATCCTTTCTTGTATGTGGAGGTGTGGTCCTTGTCTCGCCGGCGTATGTGATCTCCGACTCAACAATCAAAATGTAACCTACAACACACTGATTTTTACACTGTTTCCCACATCTCTTTTAGGAACCGCTTCCGGGCATGCAAAAAGCCCAGCTGCACACTCGTGCAACTGGGCTTGCGGGCCGCGGTAGCGCGTCTACCCCGGGAACGTCAGCGGATCACCCGAAAGGCGCTCGCCCCGGACCCCGTCGAGGGTGGCGACGTCCTCGTCGGTCAGCGCAAGATCCACCGCGCCAAGGTTTTCCACCAGGCGCTGCGGGTTCGCGGTCTTCGGGACCACGGAGCAACCAAGCTTCATCAAGTACGCCAGCGACACCTGCGCCGGGGTGGCCTCGTGCGCGTCGGCGACGGCGCGGATGGCCGGGTCGTCGAAATTGGATCCGCGCGCGATCGGAGCCCACGCCTCGGTCACGATGTCATGTTCCTCGTGGTAGGCGCGCAGCTCCGGTTGGGTGAACCCGGCGTGCAGCTCCACCTGGTTGAGCACCGGGGTGATGCCGGTGGCCTCGATGATCTCGTCGAGCACTTCGGGGTAGAAGTTCGCCACACCCACGGACTGCAGCCGACCCATCCCCTGCAGCTCGGCGATCTGCTCGAATGCCTTGACGTAGGTGCCGTGCTGCGGCCACGGCCAGTGCACGAGATACAGGTCGACGAACTCCAGGTTGAGCCGCTCCAGCGATTCCTGGTAGGCCGCTGCCACCCGTTCCTGGTCGTCGTTCCACAACTTGGTGGTGACGAACAGCTCCTCGCGGGTGACGTCGCCGGCCTTGATCGCGTCGTTGATGGCCTTACCCACCTCGACTTCGTTGTCGTACAGCGCCGCGGTGTCGATGTGGCGGTAGCCGAGTTCGATCGCGGTGCGCACGATCCGTTCCACGTCTTCGCCGGCCAGCTTGTAGGTGCCGAGGCCGAGGAGGGGGAAATCGTAGCCGTCGTTAAGCGTGGTGACGGGGATGCGCATGGGGGCCTCCTAGCTCGCGTCGAGCAGGTCGATGATGAACACCAGGGTGCGGCCGGACAGCGGGTGCCCGCCGCCAGCGGGGCCGTAGGCCTTCTCCGGCGGGATGGTCAGCTGTCGGCGCCCGCCAACTTTCATGCCCGGAATGCCCTCCTGCCAGCCCTGGATCAGGCCGGTGAGCGGGAACTCGGCGGCCTCGCCGCGGTCCCAGGAGGAATCGAACTCCTCACCCGTTTCAAAGTCCACGCCAAGGTAGTGCACCTTGACAAACCCACCGGCCACGGCCTCCTCGCCGTCGCCGACGGTGATGTCCTCGACGACGAGGTCTGCGGGCACCGGGCCCTCCGGCTTGTCAATGAACGGCTTTTCCATAGCGTTGAAACTCCTTGCAAGTTTGTGCGCGGTTCACAAAGAAACCGCCGAGAACTTCCTCCCAAAAGTATAAGGGAAGAACAATTCTCGGCGGCGCAGCGTCGTAGCCGTATGCCTATCGACGCCCTCCGGTCCCCCTAGCGCTGGTCACGCGGCACGAAGTCGCGCTGCTGGTAGCCGGTGTAAATCTGGCGCGGGCGGTTGATCTTGGTGTTCATCTCCAGCTGCTCGCGGTACTGGGCGATCCAGCCCGGCAGGCGGCCGATAGCGAACAGCACGGTGAAGAAGTCCGTGGGGAAGCCCATCGCGCGGTAGATCAGGCCGGTGTAGAAGTCCACGTTCGGGTAGAGCTTGCGCTGGATGAAGTAGTCGTCGTTCAGCGCGATCTCCTCGAGCTTCATGGCAAGATCCAGCAGCTCGTCGCCGCCGAGGTGCTCGAGCACCTCGTGCGCGGTGTCCTTCACAATGGCTGCGCGCGGGTCGTAGTTCTTGTACACGCGGTGGCCGAAGCCCATGAGGCGGACGCCCTTTTCCTTGTTCTTCACGCGGTTCATGAAGTCGGTGGCGTCGCCGTCGTGGTTGTTCTTGATGTCCTCGAGCATCTCCAGCACAGCCTGGTTCGCGCCGCCGTGCAGCGGGCCGGCCAGGGCGTTGATGCCGCCGGCGACGGCGACAAACATGTTGGCCTGCGCGGAGGCGATCATGCGCACGGTGGAGGTGGAGCAGTTCTGCTCGTGGTCGGCGTGGAGGATGAGGAGCTTGTCCAGCGCGTCGGTGAGGATCGGGTCGATCTCGTAGTCCTCGGTCGGGTAGCCGAACATCATGCGCATGAAGTTCTCGCGCGGGTTCAGCGAGTTGTCCGGGTACATGTACGGCTTGCCGCGGGATGCGCGGTAGGCGTACGCGGCGAGCATGGGCACCTTGGCCATGAGGCGCACGGTGGCCTTGTTCAGCTGCTCCTCATCCAGCGGGTTGAGCTGGTCCTGGTAGTACGCGGAGAGAATGTTCACCGAGGACGCGAGCACCGCCATCGGGTGAGCGTTGCGCGGGAAGATGTTGAACGCGGCCTTGAAGTCCTCGTCCAAAAGGGTGTGGTGGCGCAGCTCGGAGTTGAAGTTGTCCAGCTCGTCGGTGGTGGGGAGCTCGCCGTTGATGAGCAGGTAGGACACCTCGTTGAAGGTGGCGTTTTCTGCCAGGTCCGCGATGTCGTAGCCGCGGTAGCGCAGGATGCCGGCGTCCCCGTCGATGTAGGTGATCTTGGACTCGGTGGAGCCGGTGGAGACGTAGCCCGGGTCGAAGGTGACCAGCCCGGTCTCGCCGAGGAACTTGCCAAGCACGACACCGTCGTTGCCCTCGGTGGCGTGCATGATGTCCATTTCGTACTCGCCGCCCGGGTAGTGGAGTACGGCCTTGTCCTTGTTCTCAGTAGCCACTGATTTCCCCTTCCAGGTAGTTTTCTCGGCTGTCGTTGGGATAGCTTCCGGCAACCAGGTTTTACGTATGGCACTCTAGCAAAGTTTGTGACGCGTCTGACAACACTTGCAACCGCGAGGCCGCACCACAGATACCATGCATGTTTGTGCATGATTTTCCCCAGATACCAGCGCACCTGCTCCCACGAGACGGTCGGTTCGGCTCCGGCCCGTCGAAAGTTCGCCCCGCCCAGCTAGAGGCGCTCGTCCGCTCCGGGCCGATGGGTACCTCCCACCGCCAGCCCCCGGCAAAAAGCCTCGTCGCAGATATCCGCGAGGGCCTGGCCGCGCTGTTCGACCTCCCCGCCGGCTACGAGGTCGCGCTCGGAGTCGGCGGCACCACGGCGTTTTGGGACGCCGCAACTTTCAGCCTGATCCAGCGCCGCTCGGCGCACTTGAGCTACGGCGAGTTCTCCGCCAAGTTCGCCTCTGCCGCCGCCCGCGCCCCGTGGCTCGCCGATCCGTTCATCCGCGAGGCCACCGATCCGCGCGAGCTGGAAGCCGCCGACGCGGACGCCGTCGCGTGGGCGCATAATGAGACCTCTACCGGCGTCGCCATTCCCGTCACCCGCCCGCACACGGACGCCCTCACGCTTATCGACGCCACCTCCGGCGCCGCCGGCCTCCCCGTCGACATCACCGCCTCCGACGCCTACTACTTTTCGCCCCAGAAGGGGTTCGCCTCCGACGGCGGGCTGTGGCTGGCGTGCCTGAGCCCCGCCGCAGTCGAACGCATCGAGCGCATCCACGCTTCCGGCCGCTTCGTCCCGGCCTTCCTCGACCTCCACATTGCGTTGGAGAACTCCCGCAAGAACCAGACGTATAACACCCCCGCCATTGCCACGCTGATCATGCTGCGCGAGCAGATCCGCTGGATGCTGGAGCAGGGCGGGCTCGACGCCATGACCGCGCGCACTGCCGAGTCCGCGCACCACCTCTACTCCTGGGCCGAGCACCACGAGCTCGCCGAGCCGTACGTGCGGGATCCCCGGCTGCGTTCGCAAGTGGTGGGCACGATCGACTTCGCGGAGCACGTCGACGCCGCCCAGCTCGCGGCTGCCCTGCGCGCCAACGACATCGTGGACACGGAGCCGTACCGCAAGCTGGGCCGCAACCAGCTGCGCGTGGGCATGTTCCCGGCGGTGGACCCGGAGGACGTGCGCGCGCTGACGGGGGCGGTGGACTGGCTGCTCGCTGCCGGTGTGGGCAGCCGTTGACACGTCGGGGAGTCCGTTAAGCTGGACGCGTATCTGCCCAGCGGAAAGGTGATCTATGCGCGAGCTGTACTTCTTGGAGGAGGAGTCGACGGAGACGTTTTTCGTCCTCCGCGACGACAACGGGATGCGCTACCAGTTGGCGCGCGCCGAGCTCGAGCCCCTGCGTATCGACGATCGCTCCGCCACCTCCTCCCCCGAGCCCGCCGCAGCGCCGGAGCCAGCCGAGGAGGTGGAGCCCGCAGAGCCGCAACCTGCACCAGCGCCGGAGCCTGTCCCGGTTGAGCGGACCCTGCCGGAACCCGATCCGCTGTACGCCACCCCTCTGTCCATGCGCCCGAACGAGATCCAAGCGCGGCTGCGCGCCGGCGCCACCGCCGCCGAGCTCGCGGACGAGATGGGGGTGGCGCAAAGCCGTCTGGATGTGTACGCCCACCCGGTGCTGCTCGAGCGCGCGCAGGTGGCCGAGGCCGCGAAGCAGTCCCACCCGGTGCGCGAGGACGGCCTGGCGAAGCAGACGCTCTTCGAGATTCTGGCTACGGCCTTCGCGGCCCGCGGGCACTCCATCAGCGACGCGGAGTGGGACGCCACCCGCGAGCAGGGCGACAGCTGGGTCGTCCGCGTGACCTGGAAGGCAGGGTTGACCGAGAACGAAGCGCTGTGGACCTTCAAGCGCGCCATGGGCTCGGGTGCGCAGACAGAGGCGCGCAACGCGATGGCCGCGGACCTGACCGACCCCGACTTTGCCCAGCCGGTGCGCTCCCTGTCGGCGGTGCGCACCGAGCGAGACGACGCGGTAGGTGTCGACGGGGCGGGGCAACCGGAGGTCGTCGATAGGCAAGACGATGTGGTTGAGGGCGACTTCCTGCGCCACCCCGACGAGGACGAGCAGCCGCAGCAGCGGCGCCGGAAGGCCGTCACCCCGCACTGGGAGGATGTGTTGTTGGGTGTTCGGACGAATACCAAGCGCCCGAAGCGGTAAAACATTTTTAGGATGTGGCCATGAGTTTCCCAGCGGTCGTTACGCTTTGGTTTGTCAATACCGCCGATCCTGCCGGCGTGCTCGAGCGGGAGCCGAAGGCCGACCGCGGGTTCGGGCGCAAGCTGCTCGCCCAGGTCAACCCGGCTTGGCCGATCACCCCGATCGGCTCGTTCCCGCTGAACCGTTCCTCGGTGCCCGGCCGCGACGAGTTCTACATCGCCGGCTTCCCCGGGGTGTCCGTGGTGCGGATGCTTGTCGACGACGCTTCCGCCCTCTCCCAAGGCTCCCCATGGCTCACGGCCCTGCCCGCTTCGGACGTTTTTGTCATCGCCACCGGGACGGACAACGATTACGGCGGGTTCGCCCACTTCACCGGCGACACGGTTTCCCGCAGCTTCTGCGCCACCCGCACGCACGTCATCGAGGACACGGGTCTGCCGGAGCCGTTCGAGGCCCCCTACTGGGCCGGTGAGCGCGCCGAGCAAGCCGGCGGCATCGCGCTGCCCTTCGAGCCGAGGGATTTGGCGTTGTCCGCCGAGCGCCACTGGCTGGGGGTGGACATCGGCGAAGACGGCCCCGACATCAACGTGGTCGGCTACGCCGTGGACGGCCGGCCGGAGCCGAAGATTGAGGAGAGGAAGGCGCCGGCGGTGAAGTCCGTGGACGCCGTGGCCTCCAGGTTCGCGGAGAAGTCGAAGGCCTACGACGATTACGAGGACGCGCCCGAGGATGAGTCCGGTGACGAGTTCGCGGAGCTGGCGGACGCGTCGGTGGCGGCAGCGAAACGCGTCGGGCGCGGCCTGCGCCGCCGCTGGGCGGAATTCTGGACGGCGCTGTCGGAGCGCATCCGCCATTTCGACCGCTAGCTGGCGCTCGGCGGACTGCTACCGCGCCCGTTCGTAGAACGCGATCGCGGCGGATGTTGCCACGTTGAGCGAATCGGTACCCGGGGCCATGGGGATCTTCGCGCGCACATCGGTGGCGCGCATCGCGTGCGGAGTGAGGCCGGGGCCCTCGCCTCCGACGAGGAACGCGACCTTGTCGTGGCCCTGGATGGCGTCTCTCAACTCGACGGCGTCGTCGGCCGGGGTGAGCGAAATCAGCCACCACCCGGCTTCGCGCAGCTGCTCCAGGGAACGCTGCCACGTTGTCGGGGTGCCGTCCAGGTGCGCGAATGGGGTGCGCAGCACGTGCCCCATGGACACGCGCACGCTGCGTCGGTACAGCGGGTCCGCGGTGGACGCGCCGAACAGGACACCGTCCACGCCCATGCCGGCGGCGTTGCGGAAGATGGAGCCGATGTTCTCGTGGTCGCCCACGCCCTCCAGAATCACGAGGGTGCGCGCGCCGTCGATCACGTCCGCCACGGTGAGCGGCTCCGGCTTGTCCGCGGAGACCAGCAGGCCGCGGTGCATGTCGTAGCCGGCCACTTCCCCCATGATCTCGCGCGTGATCTGATACACCGGCACGCCGCGGGCGGCGAGCTGGTCGCCGTAGTCCTCCATGAAGGACGCGAGTCGCCCGCCAAAGCCGAACACGGCGCGCACCGGGAAGCGGGATTCCACGAGCCGCCCGGCCACTAGCGGCCCTTCCGCGAATACTAGGCCCTTGTCCTTGTCGGAGTGTTTGAGGTCGCGGATGTCGTTGAGGCGGGGGTCCGAAGGGTCGTCGATAGGCAAAAGCATCTAGCCGAGTGCCGCCAAGATCGGGCCCTGCGCGAAGTAGACCACGAACAGGGCGGAAATGAGCCACATGATCCAGTGGATGTCTTTCACCTTGCCCGCGAACAGCGAGAGCAGAGCGAAAGAGATGAATCCGACGCCGATGCCGTTGGCGATGGAGTAGGTCAGCGGCATGGTCACGATGGTGAGGAACGCCGGCAGCGCGACGGTGAAATCAGTCCAACGGATTTGTCCAACCTGCATCATCATGAGCGCACCCACGACCACGAGGACGGGGGCCGCGGCCTCGATGGGCACGATCTCGTAAAGCGGGGTGAAGAACATGGCGGCCAGAAACAGCACGCCTGTGACCACGTTGGCCAGACCGGTGCGCGCGCCGTCCGCGATGCCGGCGGACGAATCCACGAACACCGTGTTCGAGGACGCGGACGCCGCCCCGCCCACCACAGCGCCGAAACCTTCGACCACTAGGGCCCGCTTCATGTCCGGCAGCACGCCGTCGTCACCGGCGAGTCCGGCCTGGCGCCCGAGAGCAGTCATGGTGCCCATGGCATCGAAGAAGTTTGCCAGCACGAGTGTGAACACGAGCAGCGATGCGGAGATCACACCGACGTTGACAAACGCGCCGAAGAGGTCGACGTTGCCCACAATCGACAGGTCTGGAACGCCGCCCAGGGATTCGGGCAGGGACGGCACGGCCAGGTTCCAACCCTCCGGGTTGTCCGCGGAGGATCCCGCGCCGGTGAGCTTCTCCACGATCATGGCGATGACGGTGGTGACCACGATGCCGATAAACAGGCCGCCGCGGACGTTGCGGACCACCATGAAGCCGCAGATGAACAGGCCGATGATGAAGACGAACGTGGGCCACGAAGAGATGGAGCCGCCGGTGCCGAGCTGAACCGGGACGGTGGTCATGGCGGCGTCGGGGACGCGGCGGACAAAGCCGGCGTCCACGAGACCGATGGTGGCGATGAACATGCCGATGCCCACGCTCATGGCCACCTTCATGGAATCCGGGATGGCGTTGAACACGGCGGTGCGGAACCCGGAGACGGCGAGCAGGACAATGATGATGCCGTCGATGACCACCAGGCCCATCGCCTCGGGCCAGGTCAGCCCCTGCTGGCCCACCATGGTCACTGCGACAAGGGTGTTGATACCCAGGCCGGTGGCGATACCGAACGGGTATTTCGCAACCACGCCGAACAGGATGCTCATCACGCCTGCGGCCAGCGCGGTTGCGGCAGCAACCTGAGGGATGCCCAGGACTACCCCCTCGCGGTCCGGGCTGGTGCCGATGATCAGCGGGTTGAGCAGCACGATGTAGGCCATCGCGAAAAACGTCACTACCCCGGCGCGCACCTCGGTGCCGACCGTGGATCCGCGCTCGCTGATGTGGAAAAAGGAGTCCAGCGCGCCGCGCGGCTGCGGCTGTTCCTTATGCAGTTTTGCTCCCGTGGTGGTACTCACGTCGCAACAGTGTCGCATTCTGCCTGCGAAAACGCCAATCGTTGGGCGCCCCAACGATTGGGGCGGCGGCTACTGCCCGACGGTGGTGTCCGAGTGCGCTCCGCAGCCGTACGACGATGCCACCACATGCCCATCCGCGGAGTACTCGTTGGCGCAGACGCCGAAGTGCTCGCCCACCGGCTCCCCAAGCGGGATATAGAAGGCGCAGGAGCGGCACGACAGCGCGGCCTTCTCCGCGAACTCGCTGTTCGGCCCGAAGTCCCCGGTGCGCCAGCGCTTCTTCGCCTCCTCCAGCCCGGTGACGGTGAGGTACCGCTTCGTCTCCCGGCCAGTGAAGGTGACGGCGTCGCGGGAGAAGGAATCGTCGGTCACGCGGTCGTCGTCAGGCGAAAGCTCCATGATGTCGCCCGGGCCCAAGTCCCCTGGCAGGAGGCGCTCGGAGTACGGCACCCAATCCGGGGCCTCGAGTGCGCCCTGCGACGGCACAAGCGCGACCTCGTTGACCGTCACCCAGTCCGAGCCGTCGGCGCACGCCACCACGGCGTTCCATTCCCAGCCCGCGTAGCCGGGCACATCCGCCTCGAAGCGGTGCGTGGCTACGTTGCGGCCGAGCCCGGTCACCCCGATGTGCTCGCCCACTTCCCCTGCGGCGATCTCTGCCAGCGCCTCCCGCGCCGTTGTAACTGCGTCCGCGGACAGCAGGGGGCTGGGCTGCTGCGGTTTGCGAGAACGGTTGTTGGATCGTGACACGGTTCCCCATTATTGCCCACGTGGGGCAAGATAGTTTCCATGGGTCGTTTCACCGCTGCCGTCTGCTGCTCCACGCTCGCTCTGCTGGCGGGTTGTTCCTCCCCCGAGGCCGCAGGCCCCGGAGTAGAGCGCCTGACCGCCCACGTTGAGCAGCGCCTGCCGTTCGACAGCTCCAGCTTCACCCAGGGCCTCGAGGTCGCCGAGGACGGCACCATCTATGTGGGCACCGGCCAGGAGGGCGAATCCCGCCTGTACACCCGCTCGCCCGAGGGCGAGGAGTTGAGGTCGGTGGACCTGGATCCCGCGTTCTTCGGCGAAGGCATCACGCGTATCGACGACATCCTGTGGCAACTCACCTGGCAAAACGGCACCGCCATCCGCCGCGACGCCGCCACGCTGGAAGAAACCGGCCGCGCGCACTACGACGGCGAGGGCTGGGGCATCTGTTCCCGCGAAAACGAGGTGATTTTCTCCGACGGCACGGCAGAGCTGCGCCGCATGGACCCGGAGACCTTCCAGGAGCGGGAACGATTCACCGTCACGCTGGACGGCCAGCCGGTGCTTGGCCTCAACGAGCTGGAGTGCGTGGGCGACGACATCTACGCCAACGTGTTCACCACCACCAACATCATGCGCATCGACGCGGCCACGGGCGACGTCACCGCCGTCATCGACGCCTCTGCCCTGCCCAACAACGCGGAACCGGACCCGAACAACGTGCTCAACGGCATCGCGCACATCCCCGGAACGCAGGAGTTTTACCTCACCGGCAAGCGCTGGCCGGACATGTACCGCGTGACGTTCCGGGAAGAGCAGGCCGCCAAGTAGGATTGCGCGCCATGGCACGACAACGCGCATCGTCGCAGCAGTGGAAAGTTTTGGCCATCGCCCTGGTGGGTGTACTGGTGCTGGTCGGGGCGGTCTACGCCTTCTTGCGGTACCAAGACAGCAAGCCGGGGACGCCTGTGGGCGAGCTTGAGGTATCCGTCACGGCGGGCGGGCAGGCGGAGCAGATCCCGGCCTACACCGTGTGCGAACTGGATGTCGAGTGCCCCGGCGGCGAACCGCCGAGGGTGCGGCTGCCCGATCAGGGCGAGGTGACATTCACCGTGCCCCCCGAGATCGAGCGCAATAGCTGGCGGCTGCTGCTCATCTACGATGACCCGGCGGCCAACACCGAGCGCGTGTTCACCTCCGGCGAGTCCGGCGAGGAGACGGCACCGTCGGTCACCGAGTCCGGCGCCAAACTGGTCGTCGCGGAGATCACCACCCTGGACATTGAAAAAGGCGATGACGGGGAGGAAACTCCCGTCATCGCCACGTGGTCGGTCGGCTTCGAGTAGACCAAAGGTTCGTCGTCAAGCATCCAGCTCGCGGGCGACCGCTCGCAGGATCTCCGCCACCTGGCGGCCCTCCTTGCGGTCCGGGTAGCGGCCGTTGGTCAGCGCGGGCTGCACCTGGGTTTCGATCAAGGTCATGACATCCGCGAGCATGCTGCCCAGCTCCTCCGGCTTCCGGCGGTGCACCGGGCGGCGCTTCGGCTCCTCGAGCACCTTCACGCGCAGCGCCTGCGGGCCACGGCGGCCTGCCGCGAAATCGAACTCGATGCGCTGGCCGGCGACTAGCTCATCCACGCCGTCGGGAAGCACAGACTTGCCGATGAAGACGTCTTCATCGCCCGGGTTGGACGCGAAGCCGAAGCCCTTTTCGGTGTCGTACCACTTCACCTTTCCAATAGGCATGGCATCCTCCTTCAGGTTCCGGATTGGCCAGCAGGATGCAGGCCAAAATAAAGGAATTACATTACACCGGGAATTGGAAAATAGCGATCGTGACCCAGAACACGAATGTCCGTTTACCCCACACTCACCTGCGCAAATAGGCTCACACCGTTTCGCATGAGCACCATTTCGTGCCGGTTGCGTGACACAATCGTTACAAATGGTTAGGCTGTCCCGAGAATTGGCGGTCAACGACGAGAGGAAACAACGTATGGGACGCCACTCCAAGAAGACCACCTCCACGGGCAAGAAGGCTCTGGCAGGTACCGCGGCAGCTGCAGCGCTGGCTGGCATCGTCGCACCGCAGGCAACCGCAGCCCCGGACTCCGACTGGGACAAGCTCGCGCAGTGCGAGTCCGGCGGCAACTGGGCCATCAACACCGGCAACGGCTACTACGGCGGCCTGCAGTTCTCCTACGGCACCTGGCTGGCGTACGGCGGCGGCGAGTTCGCCCCCACCGCGAACCAGGCCACCCGCGAGCAGCAGATCATCGTGGCGGAGCGCACCCTGGCCAGCCAGGGTTGGGGCGCCTGGCCCGCCTGCTCAGCGCGCTACGGCCTGAACTCCGCGCCGACCAACCGCGACGCGCAGGCGGTGAAGCCCGCCCCGAAGCCGGCACCTGCCCCCGCGCCAGCTCCGGCAGCGCCGGCCTCCCCGGCCCCGCAGCAGGCCGCCACCGTCGAAGTCGACACGCTCTACAGCCAGCTGCGCGTTGCCGTCAACGCCCTCGGCTTCCAGGTCCCGGCAGTAGTGCAGGACAACTACGCCGCCAACCGCCACGACTACAACGCGTTCTACGCCGCTAACCAGCCGCTCATTGACGCCGCCTTGGCGGGTGATTACACCAAGGTTGCGAACCTGCTCGGCGCCAACTTCGGGGCACAGGTCAACGACACCCTCGCCTCCCTGCAGCAAACCTACCTGCCGCGCTAGGCGCTATTCGCGAACACACCCGCCTTGAGGCGGGTTTTTCTTTTGCCTGCGCCCGAACCACCTCGCCCGAACCACGCCGCCCGAACCACACAGCGTTCAGGCACGCAAAAAGGTGGCCACAGCGGATACTGTGGCCACCTTTAGACGTCGCTAGGCCGGCGCTTAGCGGTTGATGCGCGTAGTCGGGTGGACGTAGCCGGTCTCCTCCGCCTTCAGCGGCAGGACCAGCTCGTCGCCGAACGGGCTCGATGCACCCGTGAGCTTGGAGGAAATCTCGGTGACCGGGTGGCCGTTACCAGGGGTGTGCGCGGGCCACGCTGGGTTTGCGCGCCCGATCTTCTCTACATCTTTAGCCATGCCCCTTATTCTTTCACGCCCGCAGTGAAAACGCACGTAAACTCACCCCCGCAATGTCTACCTTCCCCGAATTCTTGCATTCGCTTGACGACGCCCAGCTTCGCGCCCTCATCCGCTCCCGGCCGGACGCCTTCTTCCCCACCCCGCCGACGACAGGGTCCTTGGCCACCCGGCTGAGCTTGCCCGGCTCCGCCTCCCGCGCGCTGATGCAGCTCACCGCCGCCGACCTGGCGGTGCTGGAACAGCTGGCAGACGCGGGCGCGGAACTCGACCCGGTGGACGCCACCGGCTTCGGCGACGTGGAGCACCTGCGCGCCCTCGCGCTGGTCTTCGGCCCGGACCACGGTTTGCGCGTATCCCCCGGCACGCTGTCCGCCCTGCCGCCGGGGTGGCGCGTGACGGACACGTTGCCGCCCGGAGCGGCCGAGGCCCTGGACCAGCTGCCCGCGCGCGAACGCAAGGTGCTGGAAACTCTGGCCGCGTCGGGCGGCGTGGGCACCACGGGGGCGGCCGGGCCGGACGCGGACCCGGAGGCGCCAGTGTCACGGCTGCTGGCCGCTGGGTTGCTCGTGCGGGTGAACGCGAACACGGTGCGCCTGCCCCGGCCGGTGCGCGACGTGATGCGCGGCGCCGCACCGCGCGAGTTCCCGCTCACCGCGCCCCTCCTGCCCGAGGTGGACCAAGCCGCGGTGGATGAGGCGGCGACCTCCCAAGGTTTGGACGCCGTGCGCCAGATGCGCCAACTGGTCATGGCGCTCATGGATGCCCCGGTGGCCCTGAACAAGGACGGCACCGTCGGGGTGCGCGCGGCCGCCAATGTGGAGAAAACGCTGGGCTTCGACCCGCGCTTGCTCATCACCATCGGCGAATCAGCCGGGCTGATCGGGCGCGGCAACGTGGACGACGAGGATGTGCTCGCCGCCACCCGCGATGCCCTGGCCTGGATCGACGCCACACTTTCGGATCAGTGGGCGATCCTCATGGTCGGCTGGGCGGCCTCCCCGTGGCGCGCGGACACGGAGGCGAGACTGCTGTCGGCGGACATGCACGCGCCCGCCGTGCGCCACGCGCGGCTGACCATCCTGCGCCACACCGGCCGCACCGACCAGCTGCTCTTCCACGCGCCGCTGGAGGCTTCCGGGTTTTCGCCGCAACTCATCCAGGCGGTGGTGGATGAGGCGGTGTTCGTCGGCGCACTTGCTGGCACCCCGGAGCCCGCGCAGTCCTCGCCGCTGCTCGCGCTGCTCGAAGGCACAGACATCGCAGCAGCCACGAAGGAGCTGGTTCCCGCCTCGGTGGACACCCTAATTGCCCAGGGCGACATGACCATGCTGGCACCGGGCCCGCTCGAGCCGGACATGGCGTCCTTTCTTGAGCGCATCACCGAACTGGAATCACCCGGCCTGGCCAGCGTGTGGAGAGTCACCGAGGCCTCGGTGCGGCGCGGTCTCGACAGCGGGCTCGCCGCCGAGGAGATCCATGGTTGGCTGGACCGGCACGTCATGGGCGAGGTGCCGCCGGCGATCACCTTCCTCGTCGACGACATCGCCCGTACCCATGGCGCCATCCGCGCGGGCGCTGCCATGAGCTACATCCGCTCGGCGGACCCGGCGCTGATCGCCACCGCCGCCGAGCGCTGCGGCCTGCGCGTGCTCGCCCCCACCGTGGCGGCGTCGGAGCTGCCGTTGCCAAAGCTCATGGCTCAGCTGCGGGCAGCCGGCATGCAGCCCACCGCCGAAGATGCCCACGGCGCCACGTTGAATATGGCCCCCGAGCCGGCGCTGGTGGCGCCCACTCCTTCCGCCCTGCCGCGGCCGACGCGCGCGACGGACGAGCAGGTGGACACCATCGTGGCCAAGCTCCGCGCCAGCAACACCGGCCCCAACGCCGACCCGGGTGGAAGCGCCTTCGAAACGCTGCGCGCGGCAGCCCGGGCGAGGCGGCATGTGACCGTAGGTTTCGTCGATAAGCAAGGGCGCGGCCGCACGCTCACCGTGCTGCCGCTGAGTGTGACCGCGGGGCAGGTCGACGCGCTCGACGAGGCCGCGGACCGGGTGGTGCGCATCGCCCTGCCGCGCATCACCAAAGTGGTCCTGGCCTAGGGAATTGCGCCAGCGGTTGCCGAACACTCAAAACCTTTAAGGTTCCGGTTGTCCCCTACCCCGTGTCTTAAAGGAATTGTCATGCGCTCACGCTTCCTCGCCATTACCGCGGCGAGCTCGTTGGTCGCCTCCACCCTCGTCGCCCCGGCGGCGTTCGCCGACGTCGATGCCACCAACGACTACATCGCCGCGAACTTCAAAAACCCGTTCACCTTGCCCACGAACGCGCCGCAGGACGTCGTGCTGCAGGCTGGCGCCACCGAAAGCCGGTACTGCTGAACTGGATCACCGCCGCAGGTGTCGACGGCCAGGCGGTCCGTATCAAGGAAAAGGGCGGCAAGATCAAGACCATCGAAGCGACGTCCACCGACTCCAAGGTCACAGTCACTGAGGGCAAGATCAAAGACGAAGGCGTGGAGCCGGTCTGGGCCACCGTGGCAAACCACAAGGCTGGCATCGACGGCTTAAAGGAGAACACCGAGTACACCTACTCTGTGGGATCGGACAAAGACGGCTGGTCCAAGGAGTACACCTTCAACACCGGCACCTTCGGCGACAAGTGGAACTTCCTGGTCTTCGGCGACCCACAGCTTTACAGCACCAAGGACCTCGCGAAGCAGACCGCCGGCTGGAACAACACCGTCACCCAGGCGACGAAGCGATTCCCCGAGTCGTCGTTCCTCCTCTCCGTCGGCGACCAGGCCAACCACTCCGCGTTGCAGGAGCACGGCGACTTCATCTCCCCGGATCCGATGCGCGCGCACCGCACCGTGGTGACCATGGGCAACTACGACTACTACCACGCGCCGAGCTACGAGGCGATGTATAACCGCCCCAACGTCGAGGACGAGAACTACTGGTTCACCTACAACAATGCGTTGGTGACCAACATGGACACCAACGACTGGGAGGACTTCGACGACGACGCCGCGTTCCTGCGCAAGGTAGTCAAGGAGCAGGGCGCCGACAAGGACTGGGTCATCCTCACCTACCACCACTCCACGTTCTCCCAGGCGTACCACCAGGAAGACCGTGGTATCCAGTATTGGCGCGAGCGCATGACTCCGGTCATCTCCGAGCTTGACGTGGACCTGGTGCTGGGTGGCCACGATCACATCTACACCCGCTCGCACCTCATGAATGGCTACACCCCGGTGGACTCCGGCCGAGTAGCCCAGAAGGGCGAGACGCTGGAGAAGAAGAAAGGTGAGACCCAGTACGTCACCACCAACTCAGCCTCCGGCTCGAAGTACTACCAGTTCTTCGACTTCAAGACGGGCGTGCGCGACGAGGATGTGAAAGAGACCTTCGACCAGACCGTCAAGGAAAAGACCATCCGCGACTACACCGCGGTGTGGAACCAGAACGAGGTGCCGGACTACACCAACGTCGAGGTCACCCCGGAGGGCCTGACCGTGACCACCTACGACACCGGCAACGGCGATGTGGTGGACGCCTTCACGCTCAAGCGCGCGAAGGAAGAGGCCCCGGCGGAGCAGCCGTCGCAGGGGAGCTCGGATTCGGCCGAAGACGGCTCCTCGAAGGGCGCGGTCATCGGCATCCTCGTCGCGATCGTCGCGGCGCTGGCTGCCGCGGGCGGCGCGGCTTACATGGGCCTGATCCCAGGCGTGCAGCTCCCGCAGTTCTAGCACCCCGCCCAACAAAAGAACCCCCAAGCGCGCCAGGCACTTGGGGGTTGCCTCGTCCTGGCCTAGCGGCTGGCGCGCTCCAGGATTTCCAAAATGTGCTCGTAGTCCTCGCCCGTCGCCGCGGTCAGCCCCAGCTCGCAGGTGCGGTTGGACGACGCGTGGCACGCCGAATCTAGCTCGCTCGCCTGCGCCGCCTCGCGCTTCGTCGCCGAATGCGTCAGCTCCGGGTGCAGCATGCCGCGGTCGCCCGCGTAGCCGCAGCAGTTCCACTCCGCGGGCACGCGCACGTCCTCGGCCGCGGCGCCCGCGACACGCTTGAGCGTATCGACGATCCCAAGGTGCGTCGCCGAACACGTCGGGTGCAGCGTCACCGACTCCACCTTGTGCGTGACGTCCAGGCGCTCAAGCACCTGGTCTTCGACGAACTCGATGGCGTCGATGACGGTGATGCCGATGCCTTCGGCCATATCGCGGAAGCCGTGGGTGCAGCTGGACGCGTCCACCACCACGGGCAGGCGCCCGCCGTCGGTGGCGGCGATGAGCTGGTCGTTCACGCGGCGCTGCATGATGTCGTGGCCCGTGCTCATGCCTTTGGACGTCCACGGGGTGCCGCAGCACATCCCGTCGATGCCCTCCGGGACCGTCAGGGCGAGCCCGGCGCGCTCGACGAGCTTGGCAAACGCCGCCGAGGCGCCCACGCCCTCGCCCTGCGGGCCGAACATGGAGTTCACGCACGCCGGCACGAACACGCCCGCCGGCTCCACGCCCGGCGCGCCGATGCGCTGACCGAACGCCTTCGAGCGCTTCGCGCCGCCCTTGGACAGCTCGGGGCGGTACTGCGGTACAGTGTCGTCGCCCACCAGGGTGCGTGCCACGTCGGTGACCTTCTGCACCAGTGAGGTGGGCATGTAGTAGGCGCCGGTCAACGCGGCGGACGCCAGGGTGTTGCCCGGGCCCCACGCCTTCGCCGCAGCTGCCCAGCCGGCGGATTCCACCGCGCCGGCCTGGCCGCGGCGCAATGACTTGATAAATTTGCCGGTGTCGATTTTCACCGGGCAGGCCGTCACGCACATGGAGTCCACCGCGCAGGTGTCGATGCCGTCGTACTGGTAGGCCTCGTCGATGTGCTTGACCAGCTCGGTGTCGCCGTCCTGGATCGCCTTGGCACGCGCCCGGCGCACCACGATGCGCTGGCGCGGGGTCATGGTCAGGTCGCGCGAGGGGCACACCGGCTCGCAGTAGCCGCACTCCACGCATGAGTCGATCGTGTCTTCCACCTGCGGGTTGAGCTTGAAGTTCTTCATGTGCTCGCGCTCGTCGTCGGTGATGATCACGCCCGGGTTCATCACCCCGCGCGGGTCGGCGGCACGCTTGAGCTCCACCATCACCTCGTAGAGCTCGTCGCCGTACTGGCGGCGCACGTACGGCGCCATGACGCGGCCGGTGCCGTGCTCCGCCTTCAGGTTGCCGCCCGCGCCGAGGACGAGGTCCACCATGTCCTCGTTGAAGCCGTCGTAGCGGTTCAAGTTCTCGTCGCCTTCGAAGCGGTCGGTGATGAGGAAGTGGATGTTGCCGTCCTTGGCGTGGCCGAAGATGACGGCGTCGTCGTAGCCGTAGGCGTCGAAAAGCTGCTGCAACCCGCCGCACGTGTCGGCGAGGTCGCCCACGGGCACCGCGATGTCCTCGAGCAGCGCGGTGGTGCCGGACGGGCGCGCCTCCGCCACCTGCGCGTAGAGGCCCTTGCGGAAGGCCCACGCCTTGGCGGCCTCGGCGGCGTCGGTGGTGAACTGCGCCGGGGTTTGCAGGTCGAGCTCGCGCAGGAGCTTGGTGCCGGCCTGCTCGTACTCGCGCAGCTGCTCGGCCTCGTTAGCGTGGTATTCGATCAGCAGCGCGGCCTGGCCGGACAGTTCGAAGCCGGTGATCTGCTCCGGCACCGAGTCGAAGGTGCGGCCGACCTTGATGGAGCGCGAGTCCATCAGCTCCAGCGTGGCGGCCTGGGAGTCGAACAGCGCGGGCAGCGAGCGTGTCGCCGCATCCAGCGTCGGGTACACGGCGATCGTGGTGGTCTTCAGTTTCGGCACCTCCACCGTGCGCAGCACTGCCTCCGCGATGAACGCGAGCGTGCCCTCGGAGGCGACCAGCAGGTGCATGAAGATGTCCAGCGGCGAGTCGTAATCCAGGAAGGCGTTCAGGCTGTAGCCCATCGTGTTTTTCAGCGCGAAGTGGCGCTCAATGGTGTCCACGGATTCGCGGTTGTCGCGCACGCGCCGCTTCAGCTGCTCAAGCTTTGCGACGAGCTCCGCTTCCTCCCGCGCGAACTGCGCCTCCGCATCCGGGTGCGCGGTGTTGATCACGGTGCCGGAAGGCAGCACGAACGTCAAGGACTCGATGGTGTTGTAGGTGTTGAACTGCGTGCCGCACGCCATGCCGGAGGAGTTGTTGGCAATCACGCCTCCCAGGGTCGCCGCGCCTTCGGAGGCCGGGTCAGGTCCGATCTTGCGCCCGTACGGCGCGAGGTGCGCGTTGACTTGGCGCACCGTCGATCCGGGCTGGACGCGCACCCGCGCCCCGCCGTCGAGCACCTCCACCCCGCGGAAGTGCTTGCGCACGTCCACGAGCATGCCCGCGCCGCCGGCCTGGCCGGACAGCGAGGTGCCGCCGGCGCGCAGCACCACCGGTGCTCCGGACGACGCCGAGGCACGGAACGCGGCCGCCACGTCGTGGGCGGTGCGGGCCTCGACCACCACGTCCGGGGTGTAGAGGAAGTGCGATGCGTCGTGGGCGTACTTGATGCGGTCGATGGGGCGGGTGGAAAGGGCCTGGTCAGAGCCAAGCTCGCGGGCGAGGTGCACCGCTGGGGAAGAAACAGTCGCAGTCATAGGACCATGCTATACCCCTGCCGCCTGCCACAAAATCATTTCACTCCGTTGACAAACCGTTGGGTTTATACAACACTTCATTGTATGTCACCGAGGAAGTTGCCGAAGGACCCGATATTTAACCGGGTCCGGGTCTTACGCGCCGAGCACGACATGTCGCGCGCTCAGCTCGCAGAGCTCATCAACGTCAACCCACAAACCGTCGGTGCACTTGAGCGCGACGACCACTCCCCCAGCCTCGACCTCGCCCTTCGCATCTGCGAAGTCTTCGAGCTGCCCGTCGAGGCCGTGTTTTCCCGTACCGAGTTCGCCCCCATGTCGAAGGAGCTTTACACCAAATGAACCGCATCGACACCATCCGCAAACAAGACCCGTTCAATGCCAAGCGGTTCCGCAACCCACGCGACACCCAGTTACTGATCACGGTGGTCTTTGGGGGCATGCTCATCTCTTTTGCCTGCATGGAATATCAAATCGCATTCGGCTTCAACTGGTGGCCGAACGGGATGTGCCTGGGAAGCATCGCGGTGAGCATGTGCGCGTGGACATTGCTGCGCTCGGCCAACGAAATGAAAGATACCGCGCCCGAAGAACAACTGGACGAGTACGAACGGGTTGTACTAGACACGTGGCGGAAGCGCTCCCTCAAGCTGTTCTCCACCCTGGTCGGTGTGGGCGGTATCGCGTTTCTTGTTGCGGGCCTATTCATGGGCAATGACTTCGACCTCGGACTCATCGCCGCCGGTTACTTCATGTTGGCCACACAACTTATCGCCACTCCGCTGCCAATGGTCGGCTATGCCGTTACCTTTAACCGCAAGGAGGATGACAAGTGACAACTATCGAAATACAGAACCTGCACAAGCGCTTCGGCGACGTCCAAGCCCTCGACGGCATGGACTTCACCGTCCGCGACGGCGAGATGTACGGCTTCGTCGGCTCTAACGGCGCCGGCAAGTCCACCACCATGCGCATCGCACTCGGCGTACTCGCAGCAGATTCCGGCGAGGTGCTTTTAGACGGGCGCCCGCTTGACGACGACTCCCGTCGCCGCATCGGCTACATGCCCGAAGAACGCGGTTTGTACGGCAAAGAAAAGATCCTGGACCAGCTCGTGTTTCTTGCCAAGCTCCACGGCGTCGACGGCGCCGCCGCCAAGAAGCGCGGCACCGAGTTGCTCGACCAGCTAGGGCTGGGTGAGCGACTGAACGACAAACTCGACGATCTCTCCCTAGGCAACCAGCAGCGCGTCCAGCTCGCCGCGTCGCTGATCCACAACCCGGACATCCTGATTCTGGACGAGCCGTTTTCCGGCCTCGACCCGGTCGCAGTGGACGTGATGAGTACGATGCTCACCGACCACGCCCGCGCCGGCGTGCCGGTGATCTTCTCGTCCCACCAGCTGGACCTGGTGCAGCGGCTGTGCGACCGCATCGGCATTGTCACCCGGGGCCGCATGGTCGCTGAAGGAACCGTCGATGAGCTGCGCTCGGGTGGGCCCCTCCGCTACCGCGTGGGCACGCGCGCACGCGGCTGGATCCCGGCGGGCGCGTCGCTCGTGGGCGAGGGCGCCGACTACGTCATCCTCGAAACCGATTCCGCCGACAACGACCAGGCTATCCTGCAGGCCGCGATGGCCGCAGGCCCGGTCCACGAGTTCACCCGCGTCGTGCCGGATCTGGCCGACATGTTCAAGGAGGTTGTGCAGAAATGAAGCCGTACTCCCCCGTCCACACAATCACCACCACCGCCAAGCGCGAGGTGCAGATCCTGCTGCTGAAAAAAGGCACCATCATCACGCTGGTGATCCTCCTGTTGGCCATACTGGGCTTCATCGGCTTCGCCGCCTGGCAAAAAGACAAGGACGAATCCGGCGAGGCCGGCCCGGCGGTCGCCGCGGTAGGCGTGGACGCGCAGCTGCTCAACGACGCAGGCTACGACGGGCGCGCCGCCGCCGACCGCGACGAAGCTGAGCAACTCGTCCGCGACGGCGATGTGAAGGCCGCGCTCGTGGCCGAGGCCAACCGATGGGAGGTGGTCAGCGACGGAATGCCGTCGACAAGCATCCTCACGGGACTCGAGGGACTGTCGCAGCAATACTCACGGGCAGAGACACTGCACAACTTGGGCATTTCCGAAGCAGACTACGAGGCCGCCTCCCCGCAGATCGAGGTCGTGCCGGTGGACGTCAGCGGCGACGACGACACCGAAGAGCACTTCATCCGTCTACTCACCACATTCGTGGCGCTGATGGTGGTGATCTTCACCGTGATCACCTTCGCGGCGCAGGTGGGCAGCCGCGTCACCGAAGAGAAGTCTTCCCGCGTGGTGGAGCTGGTGCTCTCGTCGGTGCGCCCGCTGGACTTTTTGGCCGGCAAGCTGCTGGGTACCTTCATCATCGGATTCCTTTCCACCGCCGTCCTGCTGCTGGTGGGTGGGGTCGGTCTGCACCTCTCCGGCCTGGCAGACGGCCTCGAACTGGATTGGTCCGTCTTCCCCATTCTGCTTATCGCGTGGGCGCTGGCGATGCTGTTTTTCGGCGCGCTCTACGCGGCGGCGGGCGCGATGGTGCAGCGCACCGAAGACCTGCAGTCCACCCAGATGCCCATCCTGCTGCTGATCATGGCCACCGCCTACATCCCCGGTTTCGGCTGGATGGCCACGGACACCACCTGGATGCAGGTGCTGAGCTGGATCCCGCCGTTTTCCATCTTCGCCGCGCCGCTGTCCTTCGCGGCAGGCGATTTCACCGGGCCGCAGTTGGCAGGCTCGTTCGCGCTCGCCGCGCTGGTGACGGCCCTCGTGGTATGGTTCGCCGCACGCATCTACAAGCGTTCGATCCTGAACAACGGCAGCGTGACCAAATGGTCGCAGGTGCTGCGTCAGGCTTAGCCCGCCGCCTCCGCCTTGAACCCGTCCAGCAGCACGTTGACCACGAACTCCTGCTGGTCGGCATACTCCTCCCCCAGCACCTCGGCAGCCGGCAGCGGCTTGGCAACCGCCGCCAGCGCGCGGTGGAAGCGGACGGGGTCCCTCCCCGCGGGGCACAGCCCAGCCGCCGCCACGCGCTCCAAGATGTCGGCGTAGATCCTCCGGACGCGGTCGACGGCGCCGCTGCCGAAACGGGTGCGGACGCGTTCGAAATCGCCTTCGTCGATAAGCTCCGCCAAAAATCGCCTGCGCAAGCGACGGCAGCTTCAAGCCGACGACGCCGTGTACCGTCTCCCTCTAGGATTGCTCGGGGCGCTCGTCAAAGTCGGCGAGGAACACGAAGACCTCGCACCGACCACCCAGGACGACCCGCAGGCGTCCGGCCACGGCCTTCTCGGCCTGCCGCTGGCGTTCGGCGGCATCATCTCCGCCGTCATCGCTACCTTCCCCTTCCGCGGACATAAGTGAGCCAAGATGGCTGTGGTTACCGGCATCGCTATGGTCGGCGGACTCGTGGCAACCTGGATGCTGCACTCCGTCTACGGGGCCCTTGGCGGCATCTTCGGCATGGAGTGGCTGGCCACCTCTATGGGCATTCTGGCCACCTCGATGCTTACGGCAGGCCTCGCTGCACTCACCGACACACCCGGCATCGGCATCGGCGCAGTGCTCACCATCTTTGTGGGCAACCCGCTCTCCGGCTTGGCCACAGGCCCCTGGTTACTCCCGCACGCTGCGGCACTCATCGGCCAGTGGATGCCCATCGGCGCCACCGGATTCCTAGTTCGCTCGCTCGCCTTTTTCGACGGCGGCGCCGGCGGCGCATGGAGGGTGCTTGCCATCTGGATCGCAGCAGGGTTTGTGATGCTGATGTTCGACCGGTCGAAGAAACATGTGAACGCCCGGTAATGCAGATGAACAGCAGAAGAATTTAATCTGAACAGCTGAATAGAATCCTCTTCCGGATTGAAAGCGCTTTCACCCTTTGGTTCAATGTTCGCTGTGAGAAACTCCATCAAATTTTCAGGCTCAATCGCAATCCTGGTCGGCCTATCTCAGATCGGCGCTATTACTAGCGTCGCGGCGGTTGCCGCAGAATCCACCATTGTCCAGTCGCACGACGCAGTTTCCCGCATTCGCCTTCCACACGGTCCTGCCCCGACTCCGTGGATCGCTGCCCACCGCGGCCAGTGGCGCGACAATCCCGAAAATTCAATTCCCGGCATTCTCGACGCTATCAAGGACGGTGCCGACATTGTGGAGATCGACATCAGCAGCACCAAGGATGGCCATCTCGTCCTCATGCACGATAAGACTGTCGACCGCACCACAAACGGAACGGGCAACGTTGCGGACATGACTCTTGAGGAGATCAAGAAACTGCGCCTGCGCCAGAGCCAGGGCAATGGTCCCGCACCTGTAACCGAATATCAGGTACCGACCTTCAAGGAAGTTCTCGCGGCGGTGAAGGGTAAGAATGTGCTCCTCAACCTTGACAAGGGTTGGGAGCACCGCGACCAAATGCTCACGGAGATTCTGGAAGAGGACATGCTCCAATACGCCCTTTTCAAGGGATCCCCTACCGTCGAGGAAGCGGTCGCGTTTATGAAAGCGAACCCTGACGCCTATTACATGCACGTTATCAACGACAAGGAAGCTGACCACTTTGACAAGTTTGTCGAAGCCGGTGTCATGCCAGACGTTTTCGAAATCGCCTGGGACTCCGATTCCGACCCTCAAGGTGCTGACGATTTCTGGAAAAAGGTAGACGGCAAGGCCGCCATCTACGCCAACTCTATGTGGAACTCTGTGGGCGGTGGCCACACGGACGAGGCCTCCCTCATCGATCCGGCTACCGGTTGGGGCTACCACGTTGCCCGTGGCGCAGACATTATTCAGACCGACAATGTAAAGTCCATCTACGCTTGGCGCTCCGGCGAGGACATCACCAAGTACGGTCTGAAGGAAGGTTCTATTCGAGTCCAAGCCGAAGATTACGTGAACGATCCGGCGTGGTTCAAGGACGACAACGAGAAGAACGATTGCAAGGTTCCCGTTGCCCATCCCGGCAATCCGATTGACGCGTGCAACCTCGATGGGGCACAGATCATCCAGTACATCCGAGACGAGTTCTGGGCACTGGATTTCGATATTCCTAAGGACGGCGAGTACGAGCTGACCATGCGCCAGTCCGCCGACACCGAGCCCGGTGGCACCGTCACGGTGGAGACCGGCGATGGGCAGCGCCGAGTGGTGGCAACCCCGAATACCACCCACAACCGCCACTTCACGGTAATTAGCTTGGGCAAGTACGACTTGAAGAAGGGCACCAACCGCATCAAGTTCACTTTCACCCATCCCGACTACATGTCAGTCGACTGGGTTCAGGCCGACCTTGTCGTGCCAACGGCTACGACTGTAACCGCACCCGCACCAGCACCAGTAGTCACCACCGTCATCCCGCCCGCGCCGGCGCCGAAAACAACCGTTGTGACCACGACTGTTGCTGCCCCTACTGTCCAGCAAGACACTTCATCGAGGGCCGGTAGCAGCGCCGGGCTGTTCATCGGCGGCACCTTCCTCGGCGCGTTCGCAGTAGTTCTCGCTTTGATCGCCGGCTTGGGCGGCCCGATCAACACCGCCGCGGATCAGATTCGTGCAATGCTTCCGATGTAAGTCGGTTTCGAATCTCAACCCCCGTTTCCGCAGACCCCCGCCGCAATCTGAACTGCTCCCCATTAGTTGGACTGAGAAATCAGTTACCGACTACCGGGGAGCAGTTTTCAATGAGACCACGAAGTTCGCTGAGTGAGACTCAGCGGGGGTCTCACCACCAAATGCATAAATGACAGCCATCCGACGAATCTGAAAGGCCAAAAAGATGGGCGAGCTACGAGTAACCAGAACCAACCTTTCCGATGGCCGCGAGCTCCTCTATTTCGACGAGCCAGGCACCCCCGAACGAACCGCCAGCGATTTTCGCGACTTGGCGCGCGTGCAAACTGAGTCGTGGATGCGCCGAGATCCTCTGACCGGCGATTGGGCGATCTACGCGGCACATCGCCAGAACCGCACGTTCTTGCCTCCCGCAAACGAGGACCCTCTGGCTCCTACACGTCTGGGACAGCATCCTAGTGAAATTCCCGAAGACGATTACCAAATAACGGTTTTTGAGAACCGGTTTCCGTCGTTGAGTATGCACCTCGGCTTTGCGGAAGGCCACGATCCCTACGTTGGCGGAAATGAGCTCTTCCACCGCGCTCCTGCCCTCGGCCGCTGCGAGGTCGTGTGTTTCACCCCAGACGCAGACGGTTCATTCAAAGATCTCCCGCTGGCGAGAAAGCGTGCCCTCATCGACGTGTGGGCGCAGCGAACGGAGGAGTTGGAAGCCATCGATGATGTCGCTTTGGTGTTCCCGTTCGAGAATCGCGGCGAGGAGATTGGCGTAACTCTTCATCACCCGCACGGCCAGATTTACTCTTACCCGTTCGTGCCTCCTCGTGCTGCGGCCATCGCGAAACAGGCGCGCACCCATCGGTCGAGCCGGAGCACATCGCTCTTCGACGAGATCATCGCGGCTGAGCTCCATGCCGGCGATCGCGTTATCGCCGACACCCCCCACTTCCTCGTGTTCACCCCCGCCGCTGCCAAATGGCCCCTCGAAATTATGGTGATGGCAAAACGAGCGGTCCCCTCATTCCCCCATCTCACCTCCGAGGAACGGGATGACCTCGCGGCCATACTTGACTCCCTGTTCCGCGCAGTCGACATGTTCTTTGAGGGCGTTGAGCGGACACCCTACATTGCGGCATGGAACCAGGCACCCGCTAAGTCGCCAGACGATGGCAGGCTGCATCTTCAGCTGTTCTCTCTCATGCGCTCCCCCGGCCGGATGAAATACCTGGCGGGCAGCGAATCCGGGATGGGGGTTTGGGTTAGCGACACCACCCCCGAATCAGTTGCCAGTAAAATGCGACAACTATACGTTCCCGATTAGCGCCCGCCGCCTGAGAATTGATGAGCCGTGGCCAGCGTGCGCCCTGGCACAAAATGGCCCACTAGCGTTTCATGAACCACGGGCTGTCGCGGGTTTTCCAATCTTGAACCCATTACCTGAGAGGCCCGTGCCACTACCCCTTCAACAGGCAGCCGAAGAGTGGCTAGACCGAGATCCTGCCACCTCGGAAACACTCCATCCACGCCAGTAACGCTGACAGCTTCAGGAATTTTCAAGCCAGCCATAGTGCAATAGTCAATGAACTGCAAAGCTCGGTCGTCTGCGGGAAACATTACGCAAGTAGCGCGCCCGGAACTGACGAGTTCGAGAACCCGTTTTATGGTCGCCATCCGTTTGCCGTGTCCCCCAGCATCAACGACTGCAACGTCCACCCCTGCTTCTCGAAGAGTTCGGATCATCGCTAGCGACCTGTGCGACTCGGATGAAGACACCTCAGCGGGAACATTCACGACACAAACAGTCTGATGACCATGATAGATAACATTGTTCGCCATTATCTCGCCATGCGCGTCCTCGTCGTAAGAAATCGCTGTAATCTCATCGTGGAGTTCCGGACGCCCGATCGAAATCATCGGGACAGTATCAAGGAGAAGTTCCACGTCTGACGGGCGGATGGAGCCGGTCGCAAGAAATATGCCGTTGACACCGAGCTTTAGCATCCGGTCGAGCGCCGAAAGCTCGTCGGCGGTGCGGCCTCTGATTGTGGGCACCGAAGCAACGAGCTGGAAACCAGCTTCTTCTGATTGGCGCTGAAGCTGCGAGTAGAAGAAGCCGTAGTAGGTGCTCGCGGGATTTCGAAGCAGTAATCCCACCGTCGGAATCTCATTCTTGCGTCCCGCTAAGGTTTGAGCTGCAACATTAGGCACATAGCCTAACGAAGAGATTGCATCGTTTACTCGGGCGATCGTTTCTTTGCTAACCGAGGAATTCCCGGTCATTACTCGAGACACGGTTGCGCGGGAAACACCCGCAACGCGCGCCACATCATCCATCGTGACGCGCGTTTTGTGGCTGCGTGTGTTTTGCATTGACCGGCCTCGGGAAAGCTGACGGAGAAATGGTAAGCGCCAATTCTAATTGCCGCCGTCAACCGATGCCGCTCAGCCTCCCCTATTTGCGCGATGAGAGGAAGCGGTTGAGCAGCATCGGCCAATCGGTCTGGATGATGTCGGCGCCGTGATCTACAAGGAGACCCCAACCCTTTTCAGGTTCATCCAGAACCGAAACTTCGTCGTCCCAACCGAGAAATAGCGGAACACGGTTCGGAAGGTTCAGTGCATTGAGCTGCACCAAAAGATTCGCGTCATGCAGATTCTTTGCAAGATCGGGAGATGCCAACTCCGAGCCATCATTCTCCGCGACAATCTCGATTGCCATAGTGTTGATCCCGCCAAGCGAAAGGACGAGATCCACTTCTTCGATCGTTTTCACAATCGGCATGAATGGATACTTCACCGGGTGGGAGGCAAGCTCCTCTAACCACTGGATCGATACTGGCGCTTTTAGCAGCACCCGGTCTGCGCATTGAAAACTATCGAGGAACGGCAACAGTCTCTGCCAGTAATTCCACGACCGGTCGATGTTGATTATCGTATCCGAAGATGCCTCGAGAATGGTCGCGAGTTTTTCGACCCCGCACTTCTCAGCCTCGGCCGAAACAAAAGTTTCATATTGCAGGCGCTCCAGCTCCCCTGTTGACAGGGTTAAGATGTCTTGGTCCAACCCAAAGTAGTGACCTTCGTAGCCGTTGTGAAACGTGAAGAAATCACCGTCGGTCGATTCGATAATATCAATCTCCACAATGTCGGCCCCGGAGACTACCGCAGCCCGAACTGCCTTGGCTGTGTTCTCAACGATACTGCCCGAGTTCTGCCCTCGGTGAACAGCCACCAGTGGTTTCTTAGCTCTGATTGCAGACAAGAAGCGGTGGTTTATGTCTTGATAGGCGGGATCACCAATAACATCGAATGCCATTAATTCATAACCTCGTTCATTTTAGTCGGGAGCGCCCTACGGCGGAAGATGTTCCTCAGCCATCCCAATCCGAATCGGCGACGGGCGTGAGACGGCTTGCTGCTGCGACCGTAAACCGAGTAAAGCACCAAGCTAGAAATGATCATCAGGAGCACCGTGTAAACAAACGTGAGCGCAGTCGTATCATTCAAGGTGTCCGACTCAGTTGCGTTGTAGATGAAAATGCCTAACGGCTGGTAGAACGGGTGCGCAAGGAAGATTGCGGTGTCGTAGTCGTCCAACAACGCATTGAAGTTTCGAGCAGTGATTGCCGCAGCGACAGGCAATACGATTGGCAAAAGGATCTTCCTGAAAATATTGAACTCGCTAGCTCCAAGCAGTGACCCAGCTTCCTCGAGATTGTCGGGAACACCTGTGTAAGAGGCCTTCAGCATCCTGAGCGTAAATGGAATCTTCTCGATTACGTAACCGATTGCCAGCAGAATCACCGTGCCAGAAAGAACCTGCCCGAACACCAGTGGCTGCGGTGTGCTGAAGGTAAGCAGGAGACCCAATGCGATCATCGTTCCCGGCAGCAACCAAGGGATGTGCAAGAGGTACTCGAGCCAGATTGTCACAGTATTGCGGTGTCGCTGGATCAAGCGTGCGACAAAAAGCATCGCGAAAACAACCACCACTGAAGCAACCGCGGAGTACGCGATCGAGATAGCGAACGGTTTGATGGCGGCGGGATCCGTGAAGATGCGTGCGTAGTTGCTCAACGTGAAATCTGCAAAGCGAATTTGACCGCTGCTAATCGCCGAAGCATTAGTGAACGAGAAAATGAAGATTAGTACGGGCGGTGTGACATAGATCAGCCAGAGGAGCCACGCGAGGAAGTGGACAATGGCATTCACCACTGGGTTGTCAATCTTCTGTTTCTGAAGCGCAACCGGAACCTTAGACACAGAAAAGTAAGTTCCGCCCTTTTCGGCACGGTTAAGTATCGCCAGCATGATGATGGTCATGATGCCCAGGAACATAGCTAGCGTCGCAGCAAGGTCGCGAGAACTGACAGTCCGAGAGAAGGTCAGAATCATCGGCGAGATCGTCTGGAAGTTCTCTCCGCCAAGGATCAAAGGAGCGGTGAGAGCTCCAAGGCCTCCAAGGAATGTGAGAATCGTGATGGCGAACACCATGGGTCGAAGGACTGGTAGAACAACCGCTCTGAATGTTTGCCATGTCGAGGCGCCCATCTGTTTTGACGCTTCAATGGTCTGGTAGTCAATCTTCGAAATCGAGTCAGAAAGAAACAGCAGGTGACTTCCCGTCCCAGTGAAGGTCATGACCAAAATGACCGCGAGTGCACCTTTAAACCAGTTGGTGTCCATCTCGGGAAAGATCCTCGCCGCCGCGTTAGTCAGGTAGCCGTTCGAACCGTAAATCAGGTTGTAAGCCGAAACCATAACGACACCGCCGTAAAGCAGCGGCGTGGCGAATCCGAGAAATAGAATCCGGGAGCCCTTGATGTCAAAGTAGCGGGTGACGAGAACGATAAAGATGCCGACCACGTTCACCGTGATGCAGAGCGCGAATGCGAGAATGATTGAGTTTCGAAGCGACTTCATCGCACGCTCGGAAGCAAACAGCTTGGAGAAAACGTCTAAACTCCATTCGCCGTTCTGCCTGAACACTCCCAGTAGGAGTGAGAGGTTCGGCCAGATCAAAAAGGTGATAAGAACGTATGTCATCACGATGAGAACCACGATGTTGAGGGGGGACTTCAACATCGAGCGAATCGATAAAAGGTTTTTATTCATCGGTTCATCTCCTACTTCGCTACCCGGCGACCGTCTGCGTCGAAGCTGTTAATGGAGGAGTCTTCTAGCAGCAGCGTGACTTCGCGGCCTGCGATGTTCTGCGGGATTGGCCCCGACACGTTAACCCGCAAGGGAGCGCCGAGCGCGTTGACCTCGAGAACGGAGTGGTCACCCAAGTAGCTTTCGCTGACAACTGTCGCTGGGAGTCGTAGGGCGCTGCCGGCACTCGACTGAGCTTCAGCAGGTTGGATCGTCAGTCGCTCTGGCCGGATATAGTGCGTGTGCGACGGAGAGAGGTGCGCTCCTTGGTTATTCAGCTCAGCAATCTGAGCTTCGCTGAGCCCATTCACCTGCCCGAGGAAGGTGCAGACAAACTCCGTTGCCGATTCCTCATATAGTTCGCGCGGGGTGCCGACCTGTTCGATGCGCCCCTCGTCCAGCACAGCGATGCGGTCGGACATCGAAAGGGCTTCTTCTTGGTCGTGGGTGACGTAGACCGTGGTGATCCCCACCTCGGATTGGATGTCCTTCAGCTGGATACGCAGCTGCTTTCGAAGGCGCGCGTCGAGGTTCGACAACGGCTCGTCGAGGAGCAGAATACTTGGTTCCATGACCAGGGCTCGCGCGATAGCAACGCGCTGCTGCTGGCCGCCGGATAGCTCAGAAATTTGCTTACCTAGTTGCTCGTCCGTGAGGGATACTTGCCGCGCCGCTCTGGTGGCCCGTTCTGAAATCTCACCCTTCGGCAATTTGGCCATTTTGAGGCCGAATTCAATGTTGTCGCGCACATTCATCGACGGGAACAGCGCGTAGTTTTGGAACACCATACCAATCCCGCGTTTTGACGGGTGAGCGTGAGTTACATTCTTACCGTCAATCGCAACCGTTCCTGAAGACGGTGTAATAAAGCCTGCAAGTGTGCGAAGTGCGGTGGATTTACCGCACCCGGAAGGGCCAAGGAAAGTGAAGAACTCACCCTCGTGGACGTCGAGGTTGAAGTCAGGGATTGCGACAAAGTCGCCATAGACAACCTTGATGTGGTCAAACTTGATCATTGGGATCTCCGAAGTGGCTTGTAGGAAAGTTTTTCAGAATAAAAGCCTCGTCTTCAGGAAACGAGGCTTTAAGCCAGATAGTGGTTCGGGCGGACCTTACAGGTACTGCAGCTCGATCTTTTCAATCCAAGACGGAAGGTTCTTCGCTACAGTCGGCCAATCAATGTCCTGGGCCTTGAAAGAATCAGTCTGCTGAACAGCATCTTGGTTAGCCTCAGCGAGGGCATCCTTGTTCACGGGAGCTGTGAAGAACTCGTTTGACCACGCAGCTTGAATTTCGCCCGAACCGAACCAGTTGATGAACTCCTCGGCCTTGGCGTTGTCACTGCCTGCCACCTTTGCAATGTGCTGGGTCGCCATCGGCACACCAATCGCCGGGTGAACAGCGCTGGTTTCGATACCGTACTCCTTCTCGCGGTTCGCCTTGCCTGCCAGCCACATCTGACCAGCGTCAACTTCATCGGACTTCATGCGCGCGTAAAGGTCAGTACCCTTCACGGACTTCACACCGTTCTTGAAGTAGGCTTCGATTGCGTTCCATCCCTCGTCGGACACGCCCAAGTCGCCTGTTTCGTCGAGATGGCGGGAAAGGATACCGGAAAGCACCATCTGCGTAGTTGCGCCGCCAAGACCAGACGGAACCTCATAGCGGTTGTGGAAGCGATCTTGCTCCCACAGGTCAGTCCAGTCCTTTGGAGCGTCTGCTTCGGTGAATGCCGCATCGTTATAAACGAGCATGATTGGCTCGCGCACGATCGGCCAGTACTGCTCATCATCGCCGAGACCCGCCTCAACCTTGTTAGACCAATCTGGCTTGTACGGTTCTAGGACCCCATCAGCTTTCAGGTGCTCAAAGAAGACATTGTTCAAACCGAAGACCACGTCAGCCATCGGGTTTGCCTTTTCAGCCACGAGCCGGTCTTGGATATCGCCACCGCCGAGGTTGACGAACTCAATTTCATAACCAGCCTCGGCGGCCTTTTCAGCGAGCCATTCGCCGCGGCCGTCAGAAACTGAGTTTGAGTAGATGACTAGCGGATCCTCGGATCCGCCCTCAGAGGACGAGCTGCAAGCCGCTAGAGAAAAGGCAGCGGCGACGGAGGCGATCACAGCAGTTGCTTTCTTCAAGATGGTTGGGCGATTCACGAAATTGCCTTTCGATCACAGTTGACAGGAGCCAAAGCGGTTCTCACGAAAATGACCATGCCGAATCACTTCGTGAACGCGCTTTCATTCGCATATTCCATGCCAAGGGTAAAATTCTGTTAACCAAAACCTTAATCGTGCAAGAATAGTTGGAAGCGCTTTCGTAACCTGTTCGGCCAAAAGGGTCATTCCCCTTTTATTCCCGTTGACTGATACGACGCCCCCCAGAGGCATAATGCTCGCATGACTCATAACGACGGCCCCCTGATTGTCCAGTCGGACAAGACCGTGCTGCTCGAAGTCGCGCATCCGGACGCGCCCAAGGCTCGCGCCGCGCTCGCCCCATTCGCGGAACTTGAGCGCGCGCCCGAGCACATCCACACCTACCGCATCACCCCACTTGCGCTGTGGAACGCCCGCGCCGCCGGCTTCGACGCCGAGCAGGCCGTGGACGTGCTCGAGCGCTACTCCCGCTTCCCCGTGCCGCAGGCGCTGCTCGTGGACGTCGCCGAAACCATGGCCCGCTACGGCCGCCTGAAACTGGTGAAACACCCCGCGCACGGGCTGATCCTCGAGGCGGACGACGCCGCGATCCTCACCGAGGTCACCCGCTCGAAGAAGATCCAGCCCCTGATCGCCAAGCCTATCGACGACACCACGGCGCCCGTCCACCCTTCTGCCCGCGGCCAGATCAAGCAGGAGTTGACCAAGCTCGGCTGGCCCGTGGAGGACCTCGCCGGCTACGTCGACGGCGAATCCCACCCGGTTGCCCTCAACCACGACGGCTGGGAGCTGCGCGACTACCAGCAGTACGCCGCCGAATCCTTCTGGGAGGGCGGCTCCGGCGTGGTGGTGCTGCCCTGCGGTGCCGGCAAGACCATCGTCGGCGCAGCATCCATGGCGCAGGCACAGACCACCACGCTGATCCTGGTCACCAACACCGTCGCCGGACGCCAGTGGCGCGACGAGCTGCTGCGCCGCACCACGCTCACGCCCGAGGAGATCGGCGAGTACTCCGGGGAGAAGAAGGAAATCCGCCCCGTCACCATCGCCACCTACCAAGTGGTCACGCGAAAGACCAAGGGCGAATACCGCGCGCTCGAACTTTTCGACTCCCGCGACTGGGGCTTGATCATCTACGACGAGGTCCACCTCCTGCCCGCGCCGGTGTTCCGCATGGCAGCAGACCTCCAGTCCCGCCGCCGCCTCGGCCTTACCGCCACACTCGTGCGCGAGGACGGCCGCGAAGACGACGTGTTCTCCCTCATCGGGCCCAAGCGCTACGACGCCCCATGGAAAGAACTCGAAATGGCCGGCTACATCGCCACCGCCGAGTGCGTCGAGGTCCGCACCACGCTTTCCGACGAGGAACGCCTCACCTACGCCACCGCGGAGACCCGGGAGCGCTACCGGCTGGCGGCCTGCTCGCGCGGGAAACTGGAAGTCGTCGATACGCTGCTGGCGAAGCATGAGGGCCAACAGACCCTGATCATCGGCGCGTACGTGGACCAGCTCGAGGAGATCGCCGGGCGCATCGATGCCCCGCTCGTCGACGGCAAAACCACCACCAAAAAACGCGAGGAGGCGTTTCAGGCGTTCCGCGACGGCGCGATTCCCACCCTCGTAGTGTCCAAGGTGGCGAACTTTTCAATCGACCTGCCAGAGGCCGCCGTAGCCATCCAGGTTTCCGGCACCTTCGGCTCGCGCCAAGAAGAAGCCCAGCGACTAGGGCGGTTGCTGAGGCCAAAGTCCGACGGCTCGGAAGCCGTGTTCTACACCGTCGTCGCCCGCGACACCCTGGATTCCGAATACGCCATGCACCGCCAACGCTTCCTGGCCGAACAGGGCTACGCGTACCGGCTCGTGGACGCCTCCGACCTTTACACTTGAATGCCATGAGTGGCATGAAGGTATTCAAGTTCGACGTCGACGAGGATTTTGCGAAGCAGCACAACGAGATGGTGCGCGACACCCGCAGCTTGGTCGCCTCCGGCATCGCCATCTTCGTCATCTCTGTCATCGCCGGCGTGGCAGTATGGTTCCTCGTCGATGCGGCATCGCCCTGGCGCTGGCTCGGCTCCATAGGCCTCGTTCTGTTCGGAGTCCTCATGCTCGTCGTTGCCATGCTCATTCCCCGGAAAGTGGGCGGCATCCAGGAGCTCTACGACCACCACCCACTGGCCCCCGCCATCATCACCGAGCGTGCCGGGACCACCGTAACCCTGACCGCGCTGGTCAACCTGAACGTGGACCCCGACCAGCCGCCGCGATGGGGCATCACCTCCCGCGTGGTGCAGCCGCTGCCTAACACGCCCGACAGGGTGGGCACCAAAGTGCCCGTCGCAGCCATTGGCGCGCAGCGCTCCGCACGCGACCAGCAGCACTGGCAGACCATCACGCCCATGCCCATCGCATGGGGAACTCCGAACGAGGCAGTAGTCTCCTCAGCGCGAGGAGCAATCCCCCAGGAGCAGTGGAACCTACTCGAGCGGGCGCGCAAGAAGTCCGAACTTGTCGAGCAATCCAAGAACGCCCTGGTGGAGCTATAACGCTCCTCCGCGGGGCGGGGTGGGTCGTGCGGGGTGGTTGTCGTTGTAGTTTGGCAGTTGGTCGAGTAGTGGAGGTCGAGTCCGTAGCTATACGGGGGTGTGCTCGACCTGGG